>SESB01000189.1_pt1 | contig 45293 bp, 39 predicted proteins | sample 3171441 | NCBI WGS metagenome assembly SESB01 (sample SAMN06051867, study PRJNA518727) | freshwater metagenome | biome: subpolar coniferous forest; feature: holomictic lake; material: water; isolation source: holomictic Lake 227, 6 m depth | place: Canada: near Kenora, Ontario | collected...
GGCACGACCACCCTTGTACCGGGTCGATGCCCCGGCGCGTGGCAAAAAGCCCGCCTCCAAAGCCTACGCGCTGGACGAAGGTGAGTTGAACGCCATTCTCGACAAACTTCGCAAAGAAGGCGTGCGCGAAACGGCCTGGAGCATCAGCCGTTTCAAAGGTTTGGGTGAAATGAATGCGGTGCAACTGTGGGACACCACCCTCAATCCCGATACCCGGCGCCTGTTGCCCATCACGCTCGGCGGCACCGACTTTGGCCAAACCGAGGTGCTGATGACCAAACTGATGGGCAAAGGCGAGGCCGCCGCGCGCCGTGAGTTGATGGAACTGCACGGCGATGCGGTCGAGCTTGACGTCTGATGTCGGTCCGCCATTCACGCCTTTAATTTAAGCTTAATTGGCCTCTAGCCCCCGTCCTATATTCGTAAGTAGCTATTATTTTTATAGTTAATAACGCATGAAATTGTTTTTTCGCATTTCCCATTGAATTGCATTACCGAGACTGATCCGTTGTTATGAACGACTCCACCACACTCGATATACCCCAGAGTCCGCCGTCTGATGATGGTGGCGACTCACCCAGCTTGGCGACTTACGCCCAACGCGCCTACCTTGAATACGCCTTGAGCGTGGTCAAGGGCCGCGCACTTCCCGATGTGTGCGACGGCCAAAAGCCCGTTCAGCGGCGCATTTTGTACTCCATGTCGCGCATGGGCCTGGGTTTTGGCGGTGCCAACGGCAACAGCGGCGCCAAGCCGGTCAAGTGCGCCCGCGTGGTGGGCGATGTGTTGGGCCGCTTTCACCCGCACGGCGATTCGTCGGTGTATGACGCCGCAGTGCGCATGGCGCAGGACTTTTCCTTGCGCTACCCGCTGGTCGACGGTCAGGGCAACTTTGGCTCGCGCGATGGCGACGGCGCTGCGGCCATGCGGTACACCGAGGCGCGGCTGGCCAAAATCACCAGTTTGTTGCTCGATGAAATTGACGAAGGCACGGTCGATTTCACGCCTAACTACGATGGTTCCACCGAAGAGCCTCGCCAGTTGCCGGCCCGCTTGCCGTTTGCCTTGCTCAACGGCGCCAGCGGCATTGCCGTAGGCTTGGCGACCGAAATCCCCAGCCACAATTTGCGCGAGATCGCCGATGCCTGCGTGTCGCTGATTAAAAACCCCAAGCTCACGCACGATGAGTTGTTGGCCCTGATTCCCGGCCCTGACTATCCGGGTGGCGGGCAAATTACCAGCACCGCAGGCGAGATTGCCGAGACCTATCGCACCGGGCGCGGCTCGCTCAAAGTGCGCGCCCGCTGGAAGATAGAAGAACTGGCGCGGGGCCAGTGGCAACTGGTGGTGACCGAGTTGCCGCCCGGCGTCAGCACCCAGCGTGTGCTGGAAGAAATAGAAGAACTGACCAATCCCAAGGTCAAAACCGGTAAAAAGGCCCTGTCGCTGGAGCAATCCCAGCTCAAGGCCACCGTGCTCTCGGTGCTGGATGTGGTGCGCGACGAGTCCAGCAAAGACGCCGCCGTGCGTCTGGTGTGCGAACCCAAAACCAGCCGCATTCAGCAGCAGGAACTCATCACCACGCTGCTGGCCCACACCAGCCTGGAGACCACGTCGCCGATCAACCTGACGATGGTGGGGCTGGATGGACGACCGACGCAAAAGTCCTTGCGGCAGATGCTGACGGAGTGGATTGAGTTTCGCCAGATCACGGTTGAGCGCCGCTCCAAACACCGGCTCACCAAGGTGCTGGACCGCATCCACATTCTGGAAGGGCGGCAGCTGGTGCTGCTCAATATTGACGAAGTGATTGCCATCATTCGCCAGTCCGATGACCCCAAAGTGGCGTTGATGGCGCGCTTTAACCTGTCGGAGCGTCAGGCCGAAGACATTCTGGAAATCCGGCTGCGCCAGTTGGCCCGGCTGGAAGCGATCAAGATTGAGCAGGAACTGGCAGGACTGCGCCACGAGCAGAAAGGACTGGAAGATATTCTGGCCAACCCGGCCACGCTGCGCCGCTTGATGATCAAGGAGATTGAAGCCGACGCCAAAAACTTTGCCGACCCACGTCGCACCCTGATTCAGGCCGAGAAAAAAGCCGTGCTCGAAATCAAGGTGGTGGACGAGCCGGTGACGGTGGTGGTGAGCGAAAAAGGCTGGGTGCGCGCCCAAAAAGGCTGGGCCAGCGAGCGCGCTGCGGCCACTCCGGCCGAGTTCAGTTTCAAGTCGGGCGATGCCCTGTATGGCACTTTTGAGTGCCGCACGGTGGACACGTTGCTGGTCTTTGGTAATAACGGGCGAGTTTATTCGGTGGCGGTGGCCCAGTTGCCGGGCGCGCGCGGCGATGGTCAGCCCATCACCTCGCTGCTCGAACTCGAAGCCGGCACGCAGGTGGCGTATTACTTTGCCGGCAACGCCAGCGCCTCGCTGTTGTTGAGCAGTTCGGGCGGCTACGGCTTTATGGCCAGCGTGGAAAACATGACGTCCAAGTTCAAGGCCGGCAAAGCCTTTGTGACCTGCAACGCGGGTGAGGTTTTGTGTCAGCCGTCGCCTGTAGCCAACAGCGCCGGCCCAGTGCCCTTGGTGCCTGCCACGCATGTGGCGTGTGCCTCCACAGGCGGACGCATTTTGACGTTCGAGATTACGGCACTCAAAACCATGGCCACTGGCGGTCGTGGTTTGATGTTGATTGATCTGGAAGACAAAGACACGCTGGCCGGTGCTGCTGCCTACACCCGCAGCGTGAAGATTGAAGGTATCGGCCGTGGCGGCAAGGAACGCGACGAAACGCTGGAGATTCGCAGCCTCAACAACGCCCGGTCCGTGCGTGGCCGCAAAGGCAAGGCGGCAGATCTGGGCTTCAAACCCGCGAAGATCACCCGTGTGGAGTAAACGAGGCTTTCAACGGGGTTGAACTTCGTGAAGTTCTGTCAGAGTGATGAGCGCGGCCAGCACCTGGTGTTTGAAACCGATCCGGGCGTTGCCAACGCCATCGCCGCCGTTGAGGATCAATTGCTGGAGATATTCAACGCAGTCACGGTGGCCCCAGAAGATTTCAATGGCTTTTCTGATACGTTCATGGTGGGCGCCAATGATTTCCATTTGCCGGTCAATGCGCGCTTGTCGCGGAATTTCAGCCAGTGACATGGGTCGGGTGTCCATGAAGTCATCGATATCGATGAGGTCGGGAAAACCGATGACTTTGGCTTGATTCATGGTTTAACTACGCGCATGGGTGCCAGCATCAGGGTTTTTGACTTAGTTCTTTTTCTATAGATGCAACGAGGGATGGGTTGTCAGGTCCAACATCGCTAGGGAAACTTGTGATCATCTTGCCGCTGCGGTCAATCAGATACTTGTGAAAGTTCCATTGGGGTGATTTTCCAGTGACTTTGGCCAGTGAAGCGTAGAGCGGGTTGCGGTTCGTTCCGGAGACCACGGACTTCGAAAACATCGGAAACTTGACGCCATAAGTGTTGAAGCAAAAGTCAGCTATTTCCTTGCTGGAGCCAGGTTCCTGCTTGCCAAAATCGTTAGAGGGAAAGCCCAGTACCACTAATCCCTTCGACTGGTATTTGGCATACAACGCTTCGAGTCCCTCGTATTGACTGGTGAAGCCGCAGAAGCTGGCGGTATTTACCACCAAGGTTACTTTGCCGGCGTATTGACACAGGTTTTGTGGCGCCTCATCCTGCAGTCTATTGAATTGTTGCTGCAGGATGGCCGGACAGGCGGTTGGCGCTGGTGTTTGTGCCATGGCTTCGGTCGCTGTACCGAAGGCGCTCATGAAGCCTAGTAAAACAGAAGCGGTGATTTGAAATTTTTTCATAGGTCGTTATTCATTTGCATGTTGGTAGGAGTCACCTGCTGTGCCGGTGTCCCAGACCTTTTCAATGCTGCGCCGGTCACGTTTGGTGGGGCGCCCATGTTCAATGGCCTGAGCTGGCTCAGGGTGTAGACGTCGATGCTCTGTGGCAAGTTCCCGAATTCGAATACTTTCGGGTGTTTCCAGGTACAACTGTTGCGCTACAGGGGCCGAGCCCCGTTGGTGGTTAATGCCTTGAACCGTGATGGTTCGCACAACCTGGCCTTGTCGAATGACCACGGTATCGCCAATTTTGACTTCGCGCGAGGGCTTTGCATCTTGTCCATTGGCTTGAACCCGCCCTTTAACGATCTCTTCGGTCGCAAGAGAACGTGTCTTGTAAAAGCGTGCGGCCCACAGCCATTTGTCAATTCGAAGTCGTTCCATGGGGGCATATTTTGCCCCAGCGACTGATCAAAACAAGTAGAAAAAATTTGCTTAGGCTCAATAAGAACCGATGTAATCCTTTTTGCCGACTTCAACACCGTTGTGACGCAGGATGGCGTAAGCCGTGGTGGTGTGGAAAAAGAAGTGCGGCAAGCCGTAATTGAAAAGATAAGACTGACCAGTAAAACGCTTTTCCTTCGGGGTGCCTGCCTGAGTGACTATTTCACGCGTGGCCGCTTCCTCGAATTGGGCGGGGTCCAGACCCGTCAAGAATGCCAGCACAGCATCAATGCGAGCTTGCAGGTCGGCAAAGGTTACCTCGGTGTCGGCTATTTTGGGCACTTCGACACCCGCCAGTCGTGCTGAAACACTCTTGGCAAAGTCAGAAGCGACTTGCACTTGGCGCAATAGCGGGAACATGTCTGGGAACAAGCGGGCTTGCAGCAGCGCATTGGGGTCGATCTTTTTATCGGCGGCGTGCGCTTCGGCTTTGCTCAGCACTACTTTCAAGCCTCCCAGCATTTGTTTGAAAACGGGAATGGAGGCGGTATAAATTGCGGAGGTCATGGGTACTTTCGATGGAGAAGCCGCGAATTCTCGCTTGATTCAAGCACCCATGCTTCGGGCAGGCTATTGCCCGAAGGACACTTAAGCGATCGCCGCCAAGCGCCACAGTGAGGTTACTTCCCGCGCGCGGGCATCGTGCAGGGCGTCGCTGGTGTCGGCCACTTTGGCGTGTTGCGGCTTGGCGTCGATGCGGCTCACCACCTTGAGGCCGTTGCTCTCAAATGCGGCCAGCAGTTCTTCGCGGGTGCGCAAGCCCAGGTGTTCGGCCAGGTTGGACAAGATCAGCCAACCTTCACCTTTGGGTGCGAGATGGGCAGTTAAACCTTTCAGAAAGCCTGCCAGCATGCGGCCACCTTCGTCGTACACCGAGTGCTCCAACGGTGAGCTGGGGCGCGCTGGAATCCACGGCGGGTTGCACACGATGAGCGATGCACGGCCTTCAGGAAAAAGATCGGCCTTGACGACTTGCACCTGCTTGCCATAGCCCAGTTTTGCGAGGTTGTCACGTGCGCAGGCAAGCGCCCGCTGATCCATGTCCGTGGCCACGACCTGGTCAACACCTCGACGCACCAGCACGGCTGACAGGACGCCGGTACCGGTGCCAATGTCAAAGGCCACCAGTGTGGCCTGGCCTGCCAGTTTCTTGGGCAAGTGAACCGTAGCCACGAGGTGGATGTATTCGCCCCGCACCGGCGAGAAAACGCCGTAATGCGGGTGAATACGGTTGTTAGGGCCTTCGCCCAGCGCTTCAATCTCGACGCCAACACGGCGCCATTCGTGGGCGCTGGTGATTCCCAGCAACTCGCGCAGGGAAGCCACTGAGTTGCCCGCTGCTTCATTCACTGCACCCCAAGCATCAGCGATGGCGACTTTTGCATCGGGCGCGCGGCGCAGGGGAATACTGTAGTCGGCGTTGAACGGGATCAGCACCATGCCGAGCATGCGGGCGCGTTGCGACTGGGCCAGACGGTGCTTGTGAAAAGCCTCTGACACGGGCACCACTTCGGCCGCTTTTTTGCGTTTGCGGGTAGGCACGTTGTCGGCGCGCCGCGCCAGCGCTTGCAGCAATTGTTTGGCGTTTTGAAAATCGCCGCGCCAGAGCAGGGCGGTGCCTTCGCAGGTCAGGCGATAAGCGGTGTCGGCGGTGGTGGTGTCGTCGGCCAACACGACTTTTTTGGGTGGCGGTGCGCCGCGTTCTGAGCGCCAAAGCGCTGTTTTCTCTTCACCCGCTTCGGTCCAGCGGATCACGGGCTGGGTGGTGGAGAGGGGGGCCGTGGTGGCGATGGGCGTTGAATTAGGCATGAGCTCGAGTAAACACAAAAAAATGGATAACAAGTGTTTTAACAGATAGGCGTTGCTCCCCGGCGTTTACTTGCGCACTGGAGTGCTGATACTTGGTCCAAAGGGGCGAGTTGGACGCCTTCCAATTCTGGCTGAAACGGCGAAAGTTACGCGAAATGCAGCGTGCCATTGCGACCGGAAGCCTTGGCTTGATAGCCAGACTTATCGATATGCCGCTAGTCGTATTAAATTAGATGCTATATTATTAATAGCTTCTTGCGCAATGACTACGGGGGTTATAGCCGTATTTTATGCATAATTTGTGCCGCTAGCTTACTTGCCAGCCCCGCTCAAAGTTTGGCAGGCGGCAACGCCTCGAAGAAATTCGATGAGTCCCCGGTCCGCCTGCAACCGGGCAACCAGAGCGACCGCTTGTGTGGTGTCGCGCGTAGCACCAATGTCCACTTGCAGACTGGTCGACTCCTGGTACAGACGCTGTGCGTTTCGTTTGGGCACCAAGGGTCGCATCGCCTCGATGCCGTAACGCATGCGCTTGGCCAGGATTCGAACGCGGTGTTGGTCTTCGGGGGTATCGATATTTTTCAGGGCGCGATGCAACTGGTCATGCAGGCGGGTCAGTCGCCGTTGGGTCCAGTGGCGCAGGGACTCTTTGGCGGCAGGCCCTGTTTTTGGGGTGGGCTTGGTACTTGGCAATGCTTCCAACCACTGGGTGGTGGCCAACAGGCAGGCTCCTAGCAAGGGCTCCTGGAGGGCGTACCGCACCGCTTTGCGTTGCAAATCAGACGCCAAGGTCATAGCCGCTGTCATTTCATCCCAGGTTTGACCCCTGCGTACATCACCTGCCACAAAAGCATTGGCCAGCGGTGGCAGGGTTTCAGTTAGTGCGACGTCCAGGTCGCGCAACTCGCTCAGACAAGACAGCAGTGGTTCCAGTGCTTGCCAGGATGGCACCGACTCAGCCGCCAGGATGGGTCTGAAAAGACGCCGGGCACTTTTAAAACGACGCCATCCGATGCGGGCCTGGTGCACCACCTCGGGGTCGTCAGAAGTCAGCAGTGCGTTCAGGTTGGCGGTAAAGTGCCCAAACATGTCGAGTAAAACCCGCTGGGCGGTTTCAAGTAATGACAGGTCAGCACTTAACTTGGGGGCTTGTGCGCGGATTGGCAGGGCGAGGCTGCCTTGGGCCAGCGCGTAGCCGCGCTCTGCCTTGCTCATGGCAGAGGGTAAAACGGCGATGCTGCGCGAAATTTGCTGGGCAATCTCAAACAGGGCGGCGGGCGAGCCCGAGATCAGTTCGAGTTCCAGTTCGCACAGGGGCGTGCGCTTGTCACCGGTTTCAATTTGTCCGATGTCCAGTGCCACCTCCACCACACTGCCATCACGTTTTCGCACCAACCAACTGGTACGCTCGAAATCGGTCACAAAGTGGGGTTGCAGCGCTTGAAATACGTGGCCCGCGGGGTCGATGTCAGTCCACGGCGTGTCTTTGAGGGCGCGCTTTGACAGCACCGGGCTGGTCACGGGCGACTCCCATTCGCCGCGTTGGGTCAGGGCCGAGTTGCTGCTGCCCCCGGTCTTGAGGGTTTGCAGCCACTGCGGTTTTTCGTCACTGTCCACGCGGCGCAAGCGCAGGGCGATGCGCTGCTGGCGCAAGAACTGCTCTGGCGTGTCGAAATAAATGTTGTGTAAAAACTGGTGCTTGGCTGTGCGACGCGCCAAAACAGGCGAGCGGGCCAGTCGTTTGGCCAGACTCGCCGGGTCGGCGGTGGGCAGCGCCAGCTTGAGTTCAATTTCTTGCGTTTTTGGGGCGGCTGAATGGGGTTTCATGGCGCTGATTGTCCCTGCGTTATTGCTGTATTTCAACGAGCCATTGTCGAACCTGCTCGGCAACCCAGCGCCCATCATCTAACGGCAGATCATGGCCGGCATCTGGGTGCAAGCGCATTGCGCATTGCCATTGAGTGGCCAGTTTTTTTGAGCATTCGACAGACACCAGTTCATCCTGTTCGCTGGCAAGTATCAAAGTGGGTGTCACCGGCTTGACGGTTGGGGCTGAGAACCGTGCCGCTGCCAGCAACTGATTGAGCGCATTGGCGCGCGACACCGGGCGCTCCTGCCGCAGTGCCTGCCAAAGCACCAGAATAGATTCATCTGCCCTGTGGCTCGTCAGGTGCAGAATGGTGCGCTCCCACACCTCTGGCGTGGCACCCAGCAAGGCCAGTCGCATGAGCGTCGCGTAGTTTTTTGGCTGCAATCGCTGGTAAAACGGACTGAAGGGCCGCAGGCTGGTGTTGATCAACACTTGGGCGGTCACCTCTTGCGGGTAGGCGTGAGACCATGCCACGGCGACCATGGCACCCAGCGACATGGCCAGCACTTGGTAGGGCGGCGCCAACTGGCGTGCAGCCAGTTCTGCCCGGCAGTGGGTCACCATGTCGTGGACGTTGCGCGGGCTGCGCTGCTGGTTGAGTGAGCCGTTGCCCGGCAGGTCGACCAGCGCTACCGCGTGGCCGGGCAGGGCGTTTTGAAACTGCGCCACGAAGTCGCCCCAGTGACGGCTTTCGCGGGTGAGTCCACGGAGAAATACCCAAGTGCTCATGATGGGCTAATACCAATCCTGCAGCGCCTGGGCGTGGTGCTGGGCTCGGGTTTCGTGGCTGGGCAGCCAGAGCGGGTGACCACACGCGGCGCGTGATAAAAAATCCAGCAACAGCTGGTGCTGGCGCAGCACCCGTTGCTGCCGGTGTTCAATGAGGGGGTTGAAAATGCCGTGGCGAGAAAAAAGCTGACGCGGGTTCTTTTTCACCCACAGCCAGGAGCCCATTTCCAGGGTGAGCGGTAAGAAGATGCGCTCAGTCTGGGTCAGAGACTGCAGGTACAAATAATCCCATAAGTCACCGTGCGCCAGGTATTGCAAGCTCTGGGGCTCAATGATGTAACGGTGGTGGCTGTTGGACTGAATAAAAATGTTTTTCAGCGCGTGCATCTCCGCCAGGTGGGCAATGGGCGCGCGCTTGTGCGCAAAGGGAAACCAGAGCCGGTCACGGGCTCCAAATCCAGAGTGGCAATCTACCGATAAGCTGAATTTCCGGTTCAGCAACTCGTTTTGCACCACCTCACATACCGCCTGATTCTCAATTTCCATGGGTTTGGATTTCGCACCGCGGTACCAGGGCAGCCCCGCGCTGAGTCGCTGCCCACCGACCAAAAATGGCACCGGATCACGTGCCTCCACCGGGGCATTGCGCATCAGGTCGACGCCGTTGGGGTTGGCGCGGGTGCCCAGCGCCATGCCACCGGGGTTCACGATCGGCATAAAAATCAGGCGCACCGATTCGAGTTGCTTGTGCAGGGTACTGTCCCATTGCAGACGCATCACCAGGCTTTGTAAATAAGCAATCACCACTTCGGTGCCGATGCGCTCCAGGCCATGAACGCCGCCAAAATAACCCACCGCTGGCACGTCGGGGCTGGGGTTGCCGAGTGAGATTAGATGAACCGGGAGGCTACTGCCGTTTCGCAGTGATACGTTGCAGGCGACGCGTGATTCCAGCCAATCGGCACCTAGTTCAATGATGCGTTGCAGCGCATCCAGTTCGGGGAGTTTGGTTTGGGTCACACAGGCCTGGGGCGCGTTGATGCAAGACGTTCAACTTGGCTTAAAGCATACAGGCGCCATGGCGACGGGAGCAAGCTTTTAGGGGATGGGCGTCGTAATTTGGCACTGACATGAAGGTGTCATACACCGGCGTTAACTTCTTCCAATCTTGAACTACCGACCCCTGCGCGGTCAACACCATGTTGCACAAAGCTGCTTTTTTTCGTGCGCTAGCCATTCCAGCTTGTTTGCTTTGGGGTGTGATGGAATTTTTCGCCCTGCAAAGGGCACGCTTGGTGAGTCGTCGCCGGTCGTTTTAGGTCGTAGAGGCGGCGTTATTGGCGAAATGCCCCGTCGTCGAATGCGGCGTTAAATGTGTTTGAATCCTCCTCAACTTGCTGTGCACAGGCTTCAGAAGCCGCCAAAAGTTGTTCGCACCAATCGGTGTGCTGGCCAAAGCTAATCAACTCATCTGAGATGGCAGAACCCTCTCGCCCTGAGCTTCTTAATTGCGACCAAGCCACGATCTTGCCCATGGTCTGGATGGATTGCTTGAGTGCATCTATGGACTGGCACGCGTGGTCCAGAGAAATGCGGTCTTCAGAGGGTTGCAAGTCTCGCAGCACATAAGGACCGTTGTCCAGATGTACCGGGTGCAGGAAGGCCATCGAAACGGCCTGAAAGCGGCGTTGAATAGCCACACCCCGATGCGCATGTGTCTCCCATTTTGGTTGCTTGGTACTCAGGTAGGGTACGAGTGAGGATGGCAGCGATTGTTTGAGGTCGAGCAGGTAGTTGCCATCGTTGCCCCCTTTGCCTTTGACCAAAATGACATAACGCTCTACGCCCAGGCTACCCGTACCGGCTATACGGCGTGCAACATCCCGCACTTCGTAGAAATCCGGGTTGGTTTGGGTCTTGGCAAACACGGCTAAAAAGTCTTCAACCGATGCGCGCTGCTTTTTGGACGGTTCAAGCGCTTTTTTTCCATCGATCAAAATCAGTCGTTTCTTGCCTTTGGTTTGGGTGCGGCTGTCAAGAAAGTCACCTCTTTCGCGGCTCCTTAACTCATCCAGCAGTTGGCCGATCAGTCCCTGGGATGTGTCACGCTCGACCCAATAGGCTTTTCCGTGAGCCAGTGAATCGCAATACGATTCGAGGAATACCTTGCACAAGGTAGCAGCTTCCGATCGACTTAGTGAAAGGCTTTCAGCCCCTACCCAGATGCTGGTGAGCATGCGCAACAAATCCCAGCTGGCAGGGGCCAAGACCGATTCATCAAAGTCGTTGACGTCAAAGTAAGCCAGCCGGTTGTCGCCCTTGTAGCTGCCAAAATTTTCAAGGTGCAGATCGCCACAAACCCATGTCAGAGGTGCCGACTTGAAAATGCTTTCGTCTGGCAATTGGCCGTAAAAAAGGTGGCAGCTTCCCCGCATAAATACAAACGCGTTGCTTCGCATCTTGCTGTATTTTATTTTCAGTCGCTCAGGGTCGCGTCCCGCATTGAAAGCTTGAATTTGATGAATCACAGAATAACGGTCAGAGAGTTGTACGAGCCAGGTCGGAGGGAATAACTTAAACTGAAATTATCGCCAGTGCCGGTGGCCCCGATAGCCGCCAAAGCCCAAATCCAGTTGAATGCCAACCGGCGAGTAGTAGGGTGGCGCGTAGTAACCAGGATAAACCGGTTGCATCACCACAACATTGGCAGGGGGGGCATACACGGGTTGCGCATAGGTCAAGTTTTCTGGGGGTGGGGCCATTTGAGCACTGGCGCCCACTGGGCTGATTTGAAGACGAATCGTGGGGCCTGGGTCATTCGGCATTTGTACCGCATATTGCTTGCCGGCATATTCATAGACCACGTTGAAGGCAACGGGGCGGCTTTCAAAAAACGTCTGCATCGAACACCGTTGAACGTTTTGAACCTGGGTCAGGGGTGCGCCCTCCACACGATCGCCCACAATGGCCCCGCCCATGATGCCGATCATGGTGGCTGCGGCTTTCCCGCCGCCATTGCCGATGGCATTGCCTATGGCGCCCCCGGCGATAGCACCCATCACGGCTCCCGCGCCTGATTTGGGTTGCTGCACTGCCACCTGATCTGTGGTGCAAACCTGCCGCGGCACACTGACCTGCTGAATGATGGGTGTCGTAGAAATAACTCGCCCCAATTCTTGCGCCAGACCCCAGTCGCAGGACACCAAAGCGACTGATATAAAAAGTAGTTTTTTCATGCTTTGCACCTTGAGAAAATTTTCATTGATTGGATTATGTTTATTTCGAGCCTTCAACGGGGGTGAAGTTCGGTGAATTGGGTGTAAAGATCTTCAGATACAGGTGGTTTCGGCTGGATAAAATAATAAGACAAGCGGTCGGGCAGGTCATTCATGATGATCCGATTGATTTTTCGTCGATCACACTGGAGTAGGAATCATGATAAAAATCGAACAACGCAATCTGGAACGTTTTCCGATTGAGCTTCAGCCCGATGGCGTGGTGGTCTTGCGGACGACGGATGCCCGCCATCCGATCCATGTCATCAGGGATATTTCAAACTCAGGCATCAGCTTTTACTTGAGTCACAGCGTGGTCGAATCCTCGCGGGTGGCGATCGAATACGCCGACCCTAAAGTGAAGATCGAGGTGTATGGCCGAGTTGCTTGGTGCAAGCCACGAACCGAAGGGACGCAGGAAGACCTTGACAAGGCCATGTTCGTGATGGGGGTTGAACTGCTCAGCCCCATGATGTTGTTTGCGATGTTGCAAAAGCATTAAACGGTGTTGATCGGGTTTGCTCATGAAACTTTTTATTGTGCCTCTGCTTCTTTATGCTTTGGCCGCCACAGCGAATACCTGTGACTCGGGACAGCGGCAGTCACCTATTGACATCACGGCCACCGCGCGCCAAAAACTGCCCGCCTTGACCTTTGATTACCGAGCAGCGCCTCTGAAAATTGCCGATGACGGTCATACAGTTCGGGTGCGCTTTGGCAATGGAAGCCAGTTGCACATTGGCAACCAGCGCTACACCTTGCAGCAGTTTCACTTTCATACGCCAGGGGGCGACCGCATTGCAGGTGAAGAGTTTCCGATGGCCGCCCACTTGTTGCACAAGAGTCAATCTGGGCAATTGTTGGCGCTGGTGGTGCTGCTTAGGGTGGGCGCTGAAAATCCGCTGCTTAACTCGCTGCTGCCGCTGATTCCTGTGAAGGCCGACGGCGACCACATGCCAGCGGGTGTCATGGTCGATGCCAATGGATTGTTGCCCGCGAGTCGAGGTTATTACCGTTACGCGGGTTCGCTGACGGCGTCACCTTGCACCGAAGGCGTCGATTGGATCGTTCTGAAACAGCCTCTGGAACTTTCCGCAGCCCAACTGGCACAGTACCGCAAACGGTTTGCCGACAACGCGCGGGCCGTTCAACCGGTGCATCAGCGGATTGTTCTTGAAAGCCTTTGATAACTCTCACTACTGGATGATGTTGAACCGAGCTAACTTGCTATAAGTCAAGGTTTTGAGGGTTTCAGTGTCGAATAATTCTGCTTGGCCAAGTTGGCTTTTGACTCTGTATTCCAAGGAATTTTTATGACCCTTCAGTCTCCTGAACGCTTCAAGGCGACTCTGATCACCGCTTGTATTGGCCTTATGGCCCTTGCTTCGCCGGTATTGACCACTGCACAGGCCGCAAGCCCAGTGCAAAAGGCGGATAAATCAACCGGTATCGAAGTTACGGTGACGCCCGAGATGACGGGTGCCGGCATCGTTAGCAGTGGCGTTACCTTGCCGCCCATTCCGCCTGTCACGGGCAACCGTACCAATCCGGTGGCATCCTGGGGCAAGCCCTTGCCATACCCCATTGTGATTGCTGATCGGCGCAACAACCGCCTGATCGAAATTGCCCCCGATAAAAGCATTGTCTGGGAGTTTCCGTCGCCTAGCTTGAAGGTTTACCGGGGCAATGAAGACGTCAACTTCTCTGCCGACGGCAAACAACTGGCCGTAAGCGAAGAAGACAACTTTGATGTTCATATTGTTGATTACGAAAAGAAGTTGTTGACCTGGACCTATGGCACGCCCGACCACCGTGGCAAAGGCGACAACCTGCTGAATTACCCCGATGACGCGCATTTGCTCGCCGATGGCAAGTTCATCACCGCTGATATTCGCAATTGCCGCATTGTCATCATCGACCCCCAGACCAATAAAGTGGTCACCCAATGGGGCACACCGGGCAAGTGCAAGCACAACCCGCCGCATGAATTGGCCCACCCGAACGGCGCCACCCCGATGGCCAATGGCGACTTGCTGGTGACCGAAATCAGCGATGCCTGGATTTCGCGCATCACCCGCGAGGGCAAGGTGCTGTGGAGCGTCAAGGCGCCCAATGTGCATTACCCGTCAGATGCTTTCCCGACGGTGGACGGCAAACAGATCATCGTGGCCGACTTCTGGAAACCCGGACGCGTCGTGATTTTTGACCCCGTCACACGCAAAGTGACGTGGGAATATTTTCACAAAGACGGCGACATGGCGCTCGACCATTCCTCGATTGCCCGCGAATTGCCCGATACCGGCGACATTTTGGTAGTGGATGACTTAAACGACCGCGTCATGGTGATCGACCGAAAAACCAAACAAATCATCTGGCAATACGGCGAAAAGGGCAAAAAAGGGTTTACTCCCGGACTGCTGAACTACCCGGATGGCTTTGACATCGACGTGTTTCGCGACTGGAAAAACGCCAAGCGCAAATAAAAAAGCCACCCTGCATACAAAAATGCGGGGTGGCTTTTTGGGCGGCTAGGCTAGCCCGCCCTGAGTGCTTACAAATTGTCGGTAAAGCTGCGCAGCTTGTCTGAGCGCGATGGGTGCTTGAGTTTGCGCAGCGCCTTGGCTTCAATTTGGCGAATCCGCTCGCGCGTCACGTCGAACTGCTTGCCCACTTCTTCCAGCGTGTGGTCGCTGGTCATCTCGATACCAAAACGCATGCGCAACACTTTGGCCTCGCGGGGCGTGAGGCTGTCCAGAATGTCCTTGACAACATCGCGCAAACCGGCCTGCATCGCGGCTTCCATCGGCGCGGTGTTGGCGCCGTCTTCAATGAAATCGCCCAAGTGGCTATCGTCATCGTCGCCAATCGGGGTTTCCATCGAGATCGGCTCTTTGGCGATCTTCATGATCTTGCGGATCTTGTCCTCAGGAATCTCCATGCGCTCGGCCAGCACGCTGGCATCGGGCTCAAAACCAAACTCTTGCAAGTGCTGGCGGCTGATGCGGTTCATCTTGTTGATGGTTTCGATCATGTGCACCGGGATGCGAATCGTGCGGGCCTGGTCTGCAATAGAGCGTGTGATGGCCTGACGAATCCACCAGGTGGCGTAGGTCGAGAATTTGTAGCCGCGACGGTATTCAAACTTATCTACGGCTTTCATCAAGCCGATGTTGCCTTCCTGAATTAAATCCAGGAACTGCAGGCCGCGGTTGGTGTATTTTTTGGCGATCGAGATGACAAGGCGCAAGTTGGCTTCGATCATCTCTTTCTTGGCTGCACGAGACGAGTATTCACCCGCGTTCATGCGCTTGTTGATGTCCTTGAGTTGGTCCAGAGGCACCACCACTCTGGATTGCAAGTCGGTCAGCTTTTGCTGCAAGTCTTGCACCGGTGGGATGTTGCGGCTCATGACCGCGCTCCAGGGCTTGCCAGCGGCCGCCTGCTTTTCGATCCACTTGAGGTTCAACAACTGGCTTGCAACCTTGTTGCCATTCTTGTCACGACCACTGAAGTCGGCAATAAAGTTCTCTTGTGAGTAACCGCATTTATCCACAATGATGCGACGCAGTTCACGCTCTTTCTTGCGAACGTCGTCGACTTGGGCGCGCACCATGTCGCATAGTTTTTCAATCGCTTTGGCGGTAAAGCGGATCGACATCAACTCTTCGCTCAACAGTTTTTGAGTCTTGATATAGCTCGGTGTGCCGTAGCCTTCTTTTTCATAAGTTTTGTGAATCTTGTCGTGCAGTTCACGCAGCTTGTCGAAACGGGTCAGCGCATCGCGCTTGAGTTCTTCCAGCTTTTTAGTCAGCGCTTTGGAGCCGCCTTTGCCATCGTCATCGTCCGCGGCATCGAACTCGTCGAAGTCTTCTTCGGCCACGTAATCGTCGGCCTCGTTGGGGTTGGAGAAACCGTCTACGATGGTGGTGATGATGACCTTGCCTTCGCGGATATCTTCGCCCAGACGCAAGATTTCAGCAATGGTGGCGGGGGAAGCCGAAATGGCTTCCATCATGGCCATCAAACCGCCTTCAATACGCTTGGCAATTTCAATTTCGCCTTCGCGGGTTAGCAACTCGACCGTACCCATTTCGCGCATGTACATGCGCACGGGGTCAGTGGTGCGGCCAAATTCGCTGTCAACGGTCGACAGGGCTGCCTCGGCTTCTTCCTCTGCTTCTTCCTCCGTTGCTGCAGTGGAGACATTGTTGTTGAGCAACAGCGTCTCAGCATCGGGTGTTTGCTCGTAAACCGCCACGCCCATGTCGTTGAGCATGGAAATCACGACTTCGAGGGTCTCGGCGTCCACCAGTTTGTCGGGAAGGTGATCAGAGATTTCGCCGTGCGTCAGGTAACCACGGGTCTTGCCCAATTTGATCAGTGCCTTGAGGCGCAAACGACGCTTGGCAATGTCTTCTTCAGACAGCACTGTTTCGTCAAGACCAAACTCTTTCATCAGCGCGCGCTCTTTGGCTTTGCTGATTTTCATGCGCAGTGGTTTTACTTTTTCACCTGGTGCAACCACTGGCTCTTCGCCTACCAAGTCCGCTTCGATGTCGGACATGTCCATGTCATCACCACCTCCAGAATCGCTGGCCGTCTTGGGCTTGCGACCGCGCTTTGCTCCTGCTTTGGCGGGAGCTTCAGACTCTGTTGCTGCGGCTTTGGGCGGGCGGCCGGGTTTTTTCTTGACTGCAGCACCTGCCTTGAGAAGGGCGTCGGCGGCTTCTTGCAGTTGAAGGGCTTTAGATTTGATGACGGGAGACTTGGTAGCGGGCACTGTTTCGACTTTCTTCTCGGGCTTCTTGGTAGCGGTTTTGGCTGCCACAGCGACAACGACCTTGGGGGGCGTCGTCTTGGAAGCCGATTTGACGGCAACCTTGGTGGCAGTCTTTGCTGCGGACTGGACAGGCTTCTCGGACTTTTGAACAGGCATGTAAAAACCTCAGGATTTCAAAAAAAGACAGAATGAACAGGCGCCGCAGGGTGACCGGCGCGGTTTTTAGGTGACAGAGGAAAAAAATCCTAAGTGGCAAGATGTGAGGGCGAACATTTGGGATGCAGTCCTTGCGGTAGGGTAGCCGGTCGTGAACGATGTCAACGTTTGGCGGGGCCCGGAGGTGCTGCTGTCGCTCTTGCCGAAAAACAACCTTGGATTATACCTTCAGTCTTGAAGGTCCTCATTTGGCTGGCGGTCAATTTGGTCTTGGCAGTTCAATCGATTAGATCTGGCGACCTTACTCAGCTTGGGTGAGTGCTGATTGAATGGCTCGACGACGCGTGTAAAACTCACGGTAACGCAACAAGGCGGTCGGGTCGGCCTTGGACGCTTCGAGTGCTTCGGTTTCTTGTGCCGTTAACCGGTCAATCAGCATGCGGTCGAGCAGATTACGCAATTCTGCAGCCGATTCCCCGCTATCGTCTTGCTCCGCCATTTCGTCAGCGGCCATCAGTCGAACGGCGAGTGCTTCACCTTCGTGGTCACGCAAACCTTCGCGCAAGGCGACCCAAGGTTGGGGCCCATGCTCGTGCAGTTGACCTTCTAGCCAGGCAAATAGCGGACCGTGCGGGGTTGGCAACTCGCATAGCATGGTGTGGTCTTCGGCCGACAAGACGTCGAGCGCAGCCATGTCGCCCAGCAGAATTCGGGCGGCGTGATCAGCACGGCTTGCAGGTAAAACTCTGCTTCCCAAGCGTGGTCTGGATTCAAATTTTTTACGGAAATTCTGGTTGTAGCCCCCGTATTCATTGCCTATATCATTATCTTTTTTATAGCGTTTCTGTTTTTCAAGATCTTGTCCGGCTGGCTTGGGTGTCCATAGATCGGTTAACTCGCGGCTGGCCAATTGCACTGAATCGGCAATTTCAGTCAGCAGTTGTCGTTTCAGCGCACCATCTGGCAGTTGCATCCACAGCGGTTTGGCGTTACTTGCCATATGGGCGCGGCCTTCTGCGGTATTCAGGTCGCAGCCTTCACGAGCGGAGTCAATCAAAAAACGGCTCAGTGGCACTGCTTCGCTGACGTAGCGGGCGAAAGCATCCTTGCCATAGGCGCGAATAAAACTGTCTGGGTCGTGCTCGGTGGGCAAGAATAAAAACTTGACGCTGCGCACATCGGTCGCAAAGGGCAGGGCGCCATCAAGCGCCTTACGTGCGGCACGGCGTCCCGCAGTGTCGCCATCAAAACTGAACACCACCGAATCAGTGAAGCGAAACAGCTTTTGCACATGCTCGGTGGTGCAAGCTGTACCCAGGGTGGCTACCGTGTTGGGGAATCCAAGTTGGGCAAGGGCCACCACATCCATATAACCCTCGGTGACCAGTGCGTAACCCAGGTCGCGCAGCGCGTTACGGGCTTCAAACAGACCGTACAGCTCGCGTCCTTTGCTGAAAACAGGGGTTTCCGGTGAGTTGAGGTACTTGGGCTTGTCGTCGCCGAGCACACGGCCACCAAAACCAATGCATTCGCCTTTGACGTTGCGGATGGGAAACATGACCCGGTCACGGAATCGGTCATAGCGCTTTTCTTCACCCGATTCGTCATCAACATTCAGGATTACCAGACCACTTTCGACCAAAAGTGGGTCGTCATAGTTCGGGAACACGCTGGCCAAACTACGCCAGCCCTCGTGCGCATAGCCCAGGCCAAATTGCTTGGCAATTTCGCCCGACAGTCCGCGACCCTTGAAGTAATCGATTGCTTTGGTGGAGTCTTTCAGGTTTTTTTTGAAGGCATCAACGGCTTTTTCCAGTACGTCAGTCAGCGTGTGTTGCTTTTCGCGTTGCTCGACAGCGCGAGCCCGGTCTTGTGGACTGGCGTCATCTTCCGGTACTTGCATGCCATATTGCTGTGCCAAGTCTTTGACGGCCTCGACAAAGGTCATGCCTGCATGCTCCATCAAAAAGCTGATGGCATTGCCGTTTTTGCCACAGCCAAAGCAATGGTAAAACTGTTTGGCAGGGCTGACAGAAAAAGAGGGCGACTTTTCACCATGAAAAGGGCACAAACCCATGAAATTGGCACCGCCTTTTTTGAGTTGCACATAGCGACCCACAATCTCCACCACGTCAGCGCGAGCGATCAACTCCTGTATAAATGTTTGGGGAATAGACATGGGGTGATTGTAGAAACACCAGATTCAACTTGTGGCTCAATCGCCCATCACCACGCCCTCGCGCCGGGGATCGGCCCCACCAAAAAAGCCGGTGGGGGTGCGTTGAATGGCTTGCAGGCCACTGGTCATGTTGATTTCTTGTACGTCATGACCCCGCTTTTTAAGATTGGCAATCGTCTCTGGTGGAAAGCGGTTTTCTTCCAAAAGGGTCGGCCCATTGAGAGATGCGAAATTGGGAAGGTTGATGGCTTCCTGGGTGTTCAAGCCCCAGTTCAAAAACCCGTACAACGTCTTGGCTGTGAAATGAATGATGAGTGCGCCGCCCGGGCTTCCTGCACTCATCACGACTTGCCCGGTTGCTTTGTCAAATACCAAAAGGGGTGACATTGAGGATCGGGGTCGTTTACCCGCTTGCACGCGGTTGGCAATCGGTGTGCCGTTAGCATCGGTCGGAGCGAAACTGAAGTCGGTGAGTTCGTTGTTGAGCAAAAATCCACCTGCAAGTCCAACTCCCCGGTTCACCATCATTCGTGCGCCCCAACCATCTTCAATGGTGCTTGTCATGGCGAGCGCGTTGCCCTGGGCATCAATGATAGACAGGTGCGAGGTGCCGTATTCAGGCTGTTCAGGCATGGGCGCAAAGCTGCTCACGGTCTGTTCTGGTATCCCGGGCGTGGCTAACTTCATGCTCTTCGCATTTGGGGTCGAATCGATCAACTGGCTGCGTTTGGCCAGATAGTCTGGTGCAATAAGACTAAGCCAGTTGCCCGTTGGTGCTGTCACAAAATCCGGGTCGCCTACGTATTGCGCCCGATCGGCAAAGGCCAATCGGGATGCTTCAGAGTAAAGATGCAGCCAATCCGCGCTGGGAATGAGTCCTTGGCGGACCAACTCCGGGTTGAGTTTTGCGGCGGGAGTATTGTTCAAAATGCCCAGAATTTGGGCAATGGCAATCGTGCCCGAACTGGGCGGTGGCATGCCACAGATGCGGTAATCTTTTCTAGCGGTTGCTTTTGGTTTGGGCGGCTGGGGTGTGTAGTCAAAGCAAAGCGGCGTGCGTATCTTGGCTTGGTAGTTGGTCAGGTCGCTCATGGACAACTGCCCAGGATGAAAAGGGTTGTTTTTAACCTTGTTAACCATAGCTTGCGCCATGTCGCCCTCCATGAGAGCCAGAGAACCCCCGTTAGCGATACGTCTGAAAACGTCTGCCAACTCAGGATTCTTTAGTAGATGACCGATAGGCCAGGCTAGGCCGAAAGGGTCATAAAAATAAGCCGTCGCTACCGGGTCTTTTTTAAGATGGACTTCACTATTGAGTAATGTGTTCATGCGCGCGCTCACCTGAAAGCCACCATCAGCCAACTCAATGGCCGGATTGAACAACTGGGCCCATGGTAGCTTTCCATGGCGTTGATGCGCCATCTCCAGCATGCGCAGTGTTCCAGGTGCGCCGACAGAACGGCCACCCAGCACACCTTCCATAAAAGGAATTGGTTTACCTTGGTCGCCCAAAAATAGTGTTTCAGTTGCCGTGGCTGGCGCGGTTTCCCGCCCATCAAAAGCCTCGACATCTTTACCGTTGAAATGAATCAGGAATGCACCGCCTCCGAGACCACTGGACTGTGGCTCAACCAAAGTCAGAACCATCTGAGCAGCGATGGCCGCATCTACTGCGCTGCCTCCTGCTTTAAGTATTTGATAGCCTGCATTGGTGGCCAATGGGTTGGCAGCGGCCACTGCGAATTTTGAAGCATGCCATCCCGTTTTGGCGCTATAGCCTGAGGCGCCTTCTGGCTGGACGGAGGTAATGTGCTTAATGTCGCCCTGATTGGCGCAGCCTGTGGTGAGTAGTACTGCCAGTAATGCGAGAGCTGGGAACTTCATGGGCTACTCCGTAGATTAGGAGCGCCCATGTTATTTCAGATGTCGTGGACTCAGCGTGGGGCCATGCGAATGGCGCCGTCCAGTCGAATTACTTCGCCGTTGAGCATGTCGTTCTCAAAAATATGCAGCGCGAGTTTGGCGTAGTCCTGGGGTGTGCCCAGACGAGAGGGAAAAGGTACGCTGGCGGCCAACGAGTCTTGCACGTCTTGGGGCATTCCAAACATCATAGGGGTGCCAAAAATGCCGGGGGCGATGGTCATGTTACGAATGCCATTGCGTGCCAGATCGCGCGCAATGGGGAGCGTCATCGCAACGATTCCACCTTTGGATGCGCTGTAAGCCACCTGTCCCATTTGACCGTCATAGGCCGCCACAGATGCCGTGGAGATCATTACGCCTCGTTCGCCGGTGCTTTCAGGATCGTTTTTGCACATGGCCTCGGCCGCCAGGCGCATCATGTTGAAGCTGCCCACCAAGTTGACGGTGATGCATTTGGTAAAGCCGCCCAAGGAGTGAGCGCCGTTTTTGCCGACGGTTTTCTCGGCAGGCGCGATGCCTGCGCAATTAACCAAACCCATAAGTTTGCCCAAGGAAACGGCTTTGGCAACCACGGCTTGGCCGTCTGCTTCGTTGCTCACATCGCATTTGACAAAAGCGCCGCCGATTTCTTTGGCAACGGCTTCGCCTTTTTCGACTTGCATATCAGCGATGACCACGGTGCCACCCTTGGCTGCCAGCATTCGGGCAGTGCCTTCGCCCAATCCCGACGCGCCGCCTGTGACGATGAATACTTTGCCTGCGATGTCCATGTTTATCTCCAGAATTAATTGACGTTAACGTAAACGTCAATTATGGCGTATTCGTCATTTATCGATAGTCGCTAAAATTAATGGTTAGATGAGGTTGGAATTAGCGCTATAATTTGAGGCTTAGATTAAATCTAAAGGCGCATAGCTCAGCTGGTTAGAGCACCACCTTGACATGGTGGGGGTCGTTGGTTCGAGTCCAATTGCGCCTACCAAATAACTCCTTCAAAATCAACAACTTACGATAGGTTGGCGGTTTTGGGGGACTTTCCAGGGACTTATTTTTAGGCGTTACGTATTCGAGTAGGTAGTCCAGGTTTTTTATCAAATTGATTACCCTGTGTGCCCCTATATATTCGAGTCCAATTGCGCCTACCAACTTTCTCGGATGAAGATGACCAGTCTTCATCATCTCAGGGAAAGCTTGGAACTTTGTGTTAGTTCGATCCCTAAAATGTGTTGCTGTGCAATGCTGTCTGTTTAGGGTCGATTTTGGCCAAAGGAGTCCATATGCAAAACGCAAAATCCGCTGACTCAAAAATTCCTCAGCGAATCATCAAAAAATATCCTAATCGTCGTTTGTATGACACGGATACCTCAACTTACATTACCTTGGCTGAAGTTAAGCATTTGGTGATGGACAGTGAGCCTTTTGTTGTCCTCGACGTTAAAACCGGCGAGGACCTCACGCGCAGCATCCTTCTTCAAATAATTCTTGAAGAAGAAGCCAATGGTTCTCCCATGTTTACGGCACCCGTACTTGCCAGTGTGATTCGTTTTTATGGCCATGCCATGCAAGGAATGATGGGTGGTTATCTTGAGAAGAATATTCAATCCTTGATGGATGTTCAAACCAAATTCGCGGAACAGTCCAAAGGTTTAACGCCTGAAATGTGGACCCAGTTTGTGGCCATGCAATCTCCAGTGTTGCAGGGCATGATGGGCGGAAATCTGGATCAATCCAAAAACATCTTGCAGCAAATGCAGGAGCAGATGCAAAAGCAGACCGGCCAAATGTTCGGGGCCTTCGGAATCAAACGCTGAAAAGTGCAGCTGCGGCTGCCATCACTAAATGAATGAATTAATGACTAAGAGCAACACCGCACCCAAAGTAGGATTTGTCAGTCTTGGATGCGCCAAGGCACTGACCGATTCTGAGTTGATTTTGACGCAACTGAGTGCTGAGGGTTACCAAACATCAAAGACTTTTCAGGGTGCTGATCTGGTAATCGTCAACACCTGTGGCTTCATCGATGATGCCGTCAAGGAGAGCCTGGACACCATTGGTGAAGCCTTGGCAGCCAATGGCAAAGTTATCGTCACCGGATGCCTCGGTGCCAAAGCTGCTGATGGAGGTGGCAATCTGGTGCGAAAGATGCACCCTAGCGTTCTGGCTGTGACGGGTCCGCAAGCCACGCAAGATGTGATGGACGCAGTGCATCTTCATTTGCCCAAGCCGCATGATCCATTTTTGGATTTGGTGCCTAACGCATTTGGCGTTGCCGGTATCAAGCTCACGCCAAGACATTACGCTTATATAAAAATCAGTGAAGGCTGTAATCACCGTTGCACGTTTTGCATTATTCCTTCCATGCGGGGAGATTTGGTATCACGTCCGATTGGAGATGTTTTAAAGGAAGCTCGAGCGCTGTTTGAGGGTGGCGTCAAGGAGTTGCTGGTGATCAGCCAAGATACTTCTGCTTATGGCGTGGACGTCAAGTACCGGACTGGGTTCTGGGATGGGAAGCCAATCAAGACGCGCATGCTGGAATTGGTACAAGCGCTTGGAGATATGGCCGAGCCTTACGGTGCCTGGGTGCGCTTGCACTATGTCTATCCATACCCAAGTGTGGATGAAATAATTCCGCTGATGGCCACGGGCAAAGTGTTGCCTTATCTAGATGTTCCCCTGCAACACAGTCACCCGGATGTGCTCAAGCGTATGAAGCGCCCCGCCAGTGGTGAAAAAAATCTTGAGCGTATTCAATCTTGGCGTGTAGCTTGCCCTGATATCGTTGTGCGAAGTACTTTCATAGCGGGTTTTCCTGGGGAAACCGAAGCAGAGTTTTCACACCTGCTGGATTTCATGCGCGAAGCGAAAATTGACCGCGCTGGATGTTTTGCCTATAGCCCGGTGCAAGGTGCTGCGGCTAATGACATTCCTGGCATGTTGCCGATCGAGTTGCGTGAAGAACGACGCGCCCGGTTCATGGCGGTTGCGGAGGCCGTTTCTGTGGCCAAACTTCAGCAACGAATCGGTGCCACCATGCAGGTGCTGGTTGATTCGGCACCAGGAATGGGCAAAAAGGGCGGGTTGGGTCGATCCTATGCCGATGCGCCAGAGATTGACGGCATCGTGAAATTGCTGCCCCCAGAAAAAATAAGCAAGACGCTGAAGGTCGGCGAGTTCACAAAAGCCCGCATAGTAGGAGCACAGGGTCATGACCTGGTTGCGCAACCGTTTTAATAAAAAATCTGGTTGATAGTGATTACAAATGCCTCGTTGCAGAGATCCCGTAACTCGGATCTCCGCAACGGCATTGGAGTTATTTCTTTTTTGCATATTTTGAGCAGACAAAGAAAAAGCCCCATGTAAAACTTACATGGGGCTCATCTATTTTTGGTGCCCAGAAGAAGACTCGAACTTCCACGCCCTTGCAGGCGCCAGCACCTGAAGCTGGTGCGTCTACCAATTTCGCCATCTGGGCACAGGTGCTACTATATCACAGCTACCCGCGACAAACGGCATCCAATGATGATGAATTCATGTTGTCTTCAACTTTCAAATTTTGTTTCTAGCAACATTTCTTCGTCATTTATCTCACCTACATTATTCGTTTATCTTGCGAATATTAGTTTTGTTATTTCAATCAGAGCTATTGCGCTGCGCTAGCTCGGTTTCTCATCTTGCTACTTGAGCATTTAAGAAAAAAGGTTTTTTTATTAAAAATATTAGCCAAACCAGCGGCTTGCTGGATGAAGTTGAAGGCACTGTTCAAGGTCACCGTGATGGCCATGGATTTTTGTCCCGTGATGACGGTGAGTCCGACATCTATTTGCCGCCCAACGAAATGCGTGCGGTGTTGCATAAGGACCGCGTCTTGGTTCGCATTGTGCGCAGTGATCGCAAAGGTCGGCCTGAGGGCAGGGTGGTTGAAATCATCGAGCGACCCAAGCTGCCGATTATTGGTCGGTTGCTTCTGGAAAGTGGTATCTGGATCGTTGTCCCCGAGGACAAACGGTTTGGGCAGGATGTGCTTATTCCCAAGACCGCCACCGGCGCTGCCAAACCGGGGCAAGTAGTCGTTGTTGAATTGACGGAGGCGCCGGCCTTGTATGGTCAACCGGTTGGGCGTGTAAAAGAAATTTTGGGCGAGGTCGATGACCCCGGCATGGAGATTGAAATCGCCGTGCGGAAATACAGTGTTCCCCATGAGTTCTCTGACGCTTGCATTGCCTTGGCACGCACTTTGCCAGACAAGGTGCGTCCTCTGGATAAAAAACACCGCGTCGATTTGACCGATGTGTCACTGGTCACGATTGACGGCGAAGACGCCCGCGATTTTGATGATGCGGTGTACTGTGAGCCGACAAAAATCGGCAGAGGCAAAGCTGCTGTCAACGGATGGCGTTTGCTGGTGGCGATTGCCGATGTCAGTCATTACGTGCAAAACGGTTCTGCCATCGACATTGATGCCTATGACCGCGCTACCAGTGTTTACTTTCCGCGTCGGGTGATTCCCATGTTGCCGGAGAAGCTCTCTAATGGCTTGTGTTCACTGAACCCAGAGGTCGAACGTCTCTGCATGGTGTGCGACATGGTTGTGACTGAAGATGGCGAAGTGTCTGCTTACCAGTTTTATCCGGCCGTGATGTGGAGTCACGCCCGCTTTACCTACAACGAAGTCGCCGCCATTTTGGCGAATACGAATGGCCCTGAGGCGATCAAACGCAAGGACCGCGTGGCAGATTTATTGAATCTGCACGATGTTTACCGAGCCTTGCTCAAGTCGCGCGTTAGACGCGGTGCGGTAGATTTCGAGACGGTCGAGACGCAGATTGTTTGCGATGAAGGCGGGCGAATTGAAAAAATCGTGCCGCGCACCCGCAATGATGCCCACAAGTTGATTGAAGAAGCGATGCTGGCGGCCAATGTTTGCAGTGCAGACTTCATTGCCCACAGCAAACATGCCGGATTATTTCGGGTGCATGAGGGCCCGACGCCCGAGAAAATCGAGATTCTTCGAAATTACCTCAAAGTAACCGGTTTGGGATTAACGATCAGCGACGATCCCGCGACGGCTGAGTTCCAGGCCATTGCCAATGCCACCAAAGACCGGCCTGATGCGCAGCAAATTCATTCGATGCTGTTGCGCTCGATGCAGCAGGCCATCTACACGCCCGTTAATAACGGCCACTTCGGTCTGGCGTTTGATGCTTACACCCATTTCACCAGCCCAATTCGGCGTTACCCGGATTTGCTGGTGCACCGGGTCATCAAAGCCATTCTGGCCAAGACCAAATACCAACTTCCGGTGCTTCCCACGCCGGGCGAAGCGCATGCCAAGTTGTCACGTCGGCTTGAAAAAGGTTTGGCCGCCAAGGCAACTGAGCCAGGGCAAAAACCTAAAAAACTGAGTCCTGAAACTCAGGCCTGGCAATCTGCCGGCATGCATTGCAGCGCTAACGAGCGCCGCGCCGATGAGGCAAGCCGTGACGTCGAGGCCTGGCTCAAATGTAAATACATGCATGAGCACTTGGGTGAAGAGTATTCCGGTGTGGTCAGCTCTGTGACCAGCTTCGGACTGTTCGTCACACTGGACGCCATGTATGTCGAAGGCCTGATTCACATTACCGAATTGGGAGGTGAGTACTACCGGTTCGATGAAGCTCGCCAGGAACTTCGCGGAGAGCGTTCTGGAATGCGTTATGCCATCGGTACACGCGTTCAGGTGCAAGTCAGCCGGGTGGATCTGGATGGTCGCCGTATCGATTTCCGTTTGATTCAGGACGGTGAGGCGCTGACTTCCAGAGCTATGAAAGACAAAGGCGCTTTGCGGGAGGGCGGGAATCTCGCTGACTTGGATAAAAGGCCCGGTAACTCGGCTGCCAAGCGTGCGCCACGAAAAATTTCAGAGCCGCTGGCTCGGGTGCCAAGAGTCACTTCACAGTCCCAGAAGAATGGTGATCGACCCGTGGCAGTCAAGGGCAAGGATAAAAGTAAGAAACCTCGGCGTCGCTCATAGTAGTTTAAGGAAAATAGGCTTCTAGCGCTTGTTCAGTATGCGCTAGTAGCTATTAAATTAATAGCGATCTGGATAACCGTCCTGCTGTCAAAGGCAGGGCAGCAGGCCATTGGTCTGCCAATTGCCCGTGACGGTAGACGGCCTGACTTGCGGCCTGAAAAGCCGGCATGCCTGTTGCCAAGCGCGCCCCCACCATGCCCGCCAGCACATCGCCGGTGCCAGCAGTGGCCAGTCTGGCATTTCCAGTCGGGTTGATGGCGGGGATTTCACCAGGTGCTGCGATCACCGTTCCTGACCCTTTGAGCACCACCGTGCAGCCAAATTTCAGCACCAGTTGATGGGCCGTATTCAGTCGGTCACTTTGAACCTCCTGCGCCGTGATGCCCAGCAATCGCGCGGCTTCCAGGGGATGCGGAGTCAGTACCGTGATCTTGGCGTGTTGAGATCGGGCGGACAGGAGTGTTTGGAGTTGCTGATCTTCTGCTATTACATTAATAGCATCTGCATCAATAACAACGGGGGATGGTGAAGATAATACCTTCGATAGTAGATTGTGTAACCCGTGTCCCCCCCCACAGCCGAAGACCACTGTCATGCCCGAAAAATCAAGGTCATTGAGGGTTCTGAACATCAATTCGGGTTGGCTGGTATCGACTGTGAGTTTGCCGCCATCGAGCAGTCCGACAAAAACGCGACCTGCGCCCGCACTCAAGGCGGCTGTTGCCGCCAGCAGTGCCGCGCCGGTCATGCCCAAAGCCCCGCCGATGATGGCGACGTCACCAAAGCTGCCTTTGTGCGAGGCGTGCAGACGGGAGGCTGAAAGCGGTTCACCGGATAGCCAAGCGGTGGGTGCTTCTTCATCGACAAAGCGGGGATGACCCTCACCTAAATTGTCGAGCCAGAGGGTGCCAGCGGCGTCTCGCCCATTTGCTGTGAACAGGCCGGGTTTGAGGGTGAGGAGGCTTAGGGTGTGTGTGGCTTTGACGCAGTTTTCAGAGGCACGGCCGGTGTCGGCCTGCAAACCCGTTGGAATATCGACGGCGAGCAGGGACGTCATTCCTGCGTTCATTAGCGTAATCCATTCGACCATCAATGCCTCTGGTTCACGAGCCTGGGCGCCGATGCCCAGCAAAGCATCAACGCAAAAATCGAAATTTGCAGGCGGGACCTCTGAAAAAGTGACGCCTGCTTCCACCGCGCGCCAGTAAGACGCGACGGCATCTACAGGTGACTTTTCAACGCTTCCGAGCCAGGTCACCACAGTGGATTTGCCCCATCGCTGCAAGTGCATGGCGGCTTCCAGACCATCGCCTCCGTTATTCCCAGGACCGCAGGCCAGCCAAATGCAGCGTGCATGGGGTGCGATGGCCAACGCCAATTGTGCGACGGCGAGCCCAGCGCGTTGCATCAAGGTGTGGGGTGCTAATGTTGCCTGGGTGGCCGCTTCAATGCGGCGAGTGGCCGCCACATCCTGCAAAGTCTGACGCATTCCAAAATCAATTTTCAGCATAAGACCCTCGGAAAAATCAGAACTCGAAGGTGTCGCCCTCTCGGGCCAATCGATACTCCGGATCACCCGTTTTTGATGGGTTGTCTTCAAGCACCTGTTGAAATACGGCATCCAGCGCGTCGTCGCTGCGCATGGGTTCGTGGTGGGTGCAAAAAAGCACTTTGGCACCCGCTTCTTTGGCGTATTGAATACTGGTGTGGAAGGTGCCGTGGCCCCAGCCTTTTTTGGCTGGATATTCCTGTTCCGTGTAAGAACAATCAGCGATCAGCACATCCACACCCTTCATGGCACGGCGGATGTCGGCGGCTTTTTCATCGACAAAGGTTTGGTACTCGTCATAGCCTTCTTCACCGGGCTCGTAGATGTTTTGGGGCGGTTCATGGTCACCGGTAAAAAACACCGATTTGCCATTGGCTTCTATGCGGTAACCAAAGTCGATGACAGGGTGGTTCATCAGAAAGGGCGTGACTGTGGCAGATCCGATTTGAATACTTTGCTCGGGCGCCAGGGTGATGTATTCAATGCGCGCCTTCATTTCAGCTTCGCGTACCGGGAAGTAGCTGTATTGCAGTTGCACCGACATCACCTGTTCCACGCCTTTGCCTGATACCGGGTCAAACGCACCGTGTAGTCGCAATGCGTTACCTGGGATGAAGTTAGGGATGAAAAAGGGCAATCCCTGTATGTGGTCCCAGTGCGAATGAGTGATGAGCACATTGGCAGTCACTGGCATCTCAGCCAGAAGGGTTTGAGACAAAGGGAAAATGCCGGTACCCGCATCAATGATGATCAACTCGTTGTTGTCTGTGCGAATTTCGATACAGGTGGTGTTGCCCCCGTAGCGCACTGTTTTAGGTCCCGGCGACGCGATGGAGCCCCGCACTCCCCAAAATCTGATTTTCATGCCTTGTCCTCAAACTTTTGAAAATATCTTGGCTTCCTCAAACAAGGGCTCCAAGTTTCCTAGTGACGCGATCACCTCGTCAAGCGTACCACCGAGTCGGTTGGCAATAGTGGGCGTGAGTCCTTCAATATAAGGGTTGCCACCAAAACCGAAGCCCAGTTTTTTACTGATCTGGTTGGCTGCAAAGACACACGCAACCATGGGTGTGTCATTGAGTTCTGGACTGTATTGATGGCGAATGGTGTCGACCAGATCAGCGGGGAAACGCCATTTTTCCACCAACATGGCGCCAACCACCGCGTGGTCAGTGCCAACGACTTCGCGCAACGCCAGGTGCAAAGAACTGTTGTTACTCTGGCTGATCTGAAGCGCTTTTTTAAATTCCTTGGGCATGAACTGCGCAAAAACCACTTTGCCGAAATCATGCAAAAGGCCTGCAATAAAACAGTCCATGGGGTCGATATCATCCAATTGCAACGCGAGCTTCTTTGCGATGCCCGCCGTCGAAAGGGAGTGCAGAAGATATTGTTGAGCATCAAATCCGGCTTCATTGTTGGCCGGCAACATGCCAATAGCCGCAATACTCAAGGCGAGGTTCTTGATGGTGTTGAAGCCCAAATAAACCACCGCGTGGTTGATTGATGTAATTTGCTTGGGCAAGCTGTAGTAGGCCGAGTTGACCACCCGCAGTACCTTGACCGTCACCACCGGGTCTTTATCGATCACTTGAACCAGATCTTTGGGCGAGCAATTGACGTCCCGGGTCAGTTCCAGAATTTTCTGAACACTTTTGGGAAATGCAGGCATGCCGTCAACTGCAGCGGTCAATTTTTGAGAGAGTTCGGGGCTCATGGCGTGGATTGTCTGTCAAATTTTGCGGCGTCAAATAAATAGGCTTTAGGTCAGAATAAATTTAACTTTTGAGGCGGCTTATGCCCAGACCGCTGTTTTTCAGGTCAGGCGAACGACCACAGATCTGGTCAGCAAGAATCCGGGCTGAGCCGCAACTCAGTGTCCAGCCAAGGGCGCCGTGTCCCAGATTGAGCCACAGTCCAGCCATCGCGCTGGCACCCACCACGGGTAAGCCATCAGGCAGCATGGGGCGAGCGCCTTTCCACTCCTGAATACCGCCTGATAAATGGGCGGCACCGGGAAACCAAGTGTGCAATACCTTGTACAGCGTTTGAATCAGCGCCGTGTTTTTTTTGTCAGGATTTCCACCGATTTCGGCGCCGCCCGAGACCCGAACGCGGTTGCCCAAACGCGAAATAGCCACCTTGTCATGAGCATCCAGCACGGCACTGCGTGGACCATTGAGCGGTTCACGCAGGTTGGCCGTGATCGAATAACCATAAACAGCAGCCAGTGGAATTTTGAGGCCCAAAGGATCCAGTAGTCGAACCGAGTCCAGTCCAGTGCACAAAACTGCCGCATCAAATGGCCTGGGGGTGGTTTCGTTGGCCATTCTCAGGGTGACACCGTTTGTGGGCGTAATTTTTGTGACGGTCGCGTTAAAGTCAAACTTGACACCCAGGCGCAGGGCCTCATTTTTGAGGAGGTGGGCAAACTGACGACAGTTGCCAACTTCATCGTCGGGTAATTGCACTGCTCCAAAAAATGGCGTGTCCGGATTGAGGGCCATCTCAATCTTGCGGGCCTCAGTCTCACCCAATTCCTTGAACCTGACTCCCTCATCACGCAAGACCTGCAAGCCGGGTTGAGCGTTTTTACTGTCGCGCTCGGTTCGTAGAAGCACCAAGTTGCCCTCGCTGCGTTCGTACTCCAGATTCAGATCCGCCGTAATATGGTGCAACCGTTCTCGGCTGTAAAGCGCCAAATTTCGCAGGATCGTCTGATTGGTCTGAAAAATCTCCGGTTTGCAGGCGAGATGGCGCTTCCACTGCCAGGCCATTTCATGCCATGAAAATGGCAACCCCATTTTGATGGACGCCTTATTCAACAAGTGCTTGACTACCAGGGTCGGCATCCCGGGCGCAGTCCAGACGCTCAAACAACCCGGTGCCAAGATGCCGGCATTGGCAAAGCTGGATTCTTCGGCGACGGCGGTGCGCCGTTCCAACACGGTGACATCGTGTCCATCACAGGCTAACTCGTAGGCTGTGGTGACGCCAATGATCCCGGCGCCAATGACTGCAATCTTCATGAATCCCTTTTTTATAAGTAAAAATAGCTTCTAGCCCTCGTCTGATAAGCGTAAGCAGCTATTTTATTAGTAGCAATTATTTATTCCTATGCTCGCACATGGGGATTTTTCTGTTGGTAATCGCCCATTCGAGTCCTGTTTTTTGCTGAATTATTTCGTCGCACATCAGGTGCCGCGTCTTGTGACGGTCGTAAAGCATGGAGTACGCGGGGTGGGTTATAATTTTTGGCTTTACTAGACAGGCTGTTGTCTGTCTGGTGAAGAAATCAGCAAACCAGTTTCATCAAGGTGTTGCAGCTTTGCAAGTAATTTAAAATGCTTGTGGAGATGCAAAAAAGAACTGGATTTTAGACCTAACCTTTGGAGTTAAATATGTCAGTTACCATGCGCGAAATGCTCGAAGCCGGTGTCCATTTCGGCCACCAAACCCGCTTCTGGAACCCCAAGATGGCCCCGTTTATTTTCGGCCATCGCAACAAAATTCACATCATCAACCTGGAAAAATCGCTGCCGATGTTCCAGGAAGCTGCCAAGTTTGTGACCCAAATCTCCGCCAAGCGCGGCACGGTTCTGATGGTTGGCACCAAGCGCCAAGCTCGCGACACCGTCGCTGAAGAAGCCAAGCGCGCTGGCGTTCCTTATGTTGACCAGCGTTGGCTCGGCGGCATGTTGACCAACTTCAAGACGGTCAAGACCTCCATCAAGCGTCTGAAAGACATGAAGATTCAGTTAGAAACTGGTCTTGATGCTTTGAGCAAAAAAGAACAGTTGATGTTTGCCCGTGAACTCGCCAAGCTTGAGCGTGACATCGGTGGTATTCAAGACATGACAGTTCTGCCAGATGCCATTTTTGTGATCGACGTGGGTTTCCACAAAATCGCAATCGCTGAAGCCAAGAAATTGGGTATTCCTTTGATTGCTGTGGTTGATACCAACCACTCGCCAGAAGGCATTGACTACATCATTCCTGGTAACGATGACTCATCTAAAGCTGTGATTTTGTATGCCCGCGGTATTGCTGACGCGATCATCGAAGGCCGTTCCAACATGGTTGACGACGTTGTCAAGGCCATGGTTGCTGAAAGCACCGACGAATTTGTTGAAGTGGCTGAAGTTTCGGCTTAAGTTAGCTACGACCCCAAAAAAGGGGGCTTCTGTGCCCCTTTTTTTTAGTCTTTTTTTAAATAATTGAACTGAATACGGAGATATAAATGGCTGTAATTACCGCAAGCATGGTGGCTGAACTGCGTGGAAAAACCGACGCGCCCATGATGGAATGCAAACGCGCATTGACCGAAGCTGAAGGCGACATGGCTAAAGCTGAAGAACTGCTGCGTGTCAAGTTGGGTAGCAAGGCTGGTAAGGCTGCTAGCCGTATCACGGCTGAAGGCGTTGTCACCAGCTATATCGCTCACGGCGTGGGCGCTTTGCTTGAAGTCAATTGCGAAACCGATTTTGTGACTAAAAACGACAGCTTCCTGGCTCTCGCTAATGCCGCTGCTGAACTGGTTGCCAAGAACAACCCGGCTGATGTCGCTGCTTTAGGCGCTTTGGCTTACGCTCAAGACGGCTTTGGCCCGACACTGGAAGATGTGCGCAAAGGCTTGATCGGCAAGATCGGCGAGAACATGAGTTTCCGCCGTTTCAAGCATTTTGGGACCGATTCCAAGGTGGCTGCTTACTTGCACGGCACGCGTATTGGCGTGGTGGTCGAGTTTGAAGGCGACGAAACGGCTGCCAAAGATGTGGCCATGCACGTTGCCGCCATGAAGCCAGTGGCTTTGTCCAGCGCCGATGTGCCTGCCGAATTGGTCGCTAGAGAGCGTTCCGTGGCTGCCGCCAAAGCGGCTGAAGATGCATCGGTGGCGACTGCTGCTGGCAAGCCAGTGCAATCCGCTGAAATCGTTACCAAGCGTATCGAAGGCGGCGTGCAGAAGTTTCTCAAGGAAGTTTCGCTGTTTAACCAGTCTTTCGTAAAAAACGACAAGTTGACGGTTGAGCAAATGCTCAAGGCCGCCGGCACAACCGTCAAGGGTTTCACCCTGTACGTGGTCGGTGAAGGCATTGAGAAAAAGGTTGACGATTTCGCTGCAGAAGTCGCCGCTCAAGTCGCTGCTGCTCAGCAGGCTGGTTAATTTTCAATAGACAGCGCAAGGCGTTTTCCAACTATCCAAATTCAGATCGAGTTACTCGCCCTGAATTTGGATCAATCCCATTCAATATTCACCATATCAAGGAGTCCCACATGACCATCGCTAAACCAGCCTACAAGCGCATATTGCTCAAGCTGTCAGGCGAGGCTTTGATGGGGGACGATCAGTTCGGTATCAACCGTGACACCATCGTTCGCATGGTGCAAGAGGTGGCCGAGGTGACCCGGTTGGGCGTAGAGGTGGCTGTTGTCATTGGTGGCGGTAATATTTTCCGTGGCGTCGCAGGTGGGTCAGTAGGCATGGATCGGGCCACTGCGGACTACATGGGCATGCTGGCAACCGTCATGAATGCACTTGCTTTGGGTGACGCCATGAATAAGGCTGGCTTGGTTGCACGTGTGATGTCCGCGATTGCCATTGAGCAGGTGGTAGAGCCCTATGTTCGCCCTAAAGCCTTGCAATACCTCGAAGAGGGCAAGGTGGTAATCTTCGCCGCTGGAACCGGCAATCCTTTTTTTACGACCGATACCGCAGCCGCTTTGCGCGGTGCTGAAATTGGTGCCGAAATTGTGCTTAAGGCCACCAAAGTCGATGGCGTGTACACGGCTGATCCCAAAAAAGACCCCTTGGCCACTCGTTACAGCAAAATTTCATTTGACGATGCCATGTCGCAAAACCTGGGCATCATGGATGCCACCGCGTTTGCCTTGTGCCGTGACCAAAAGCTGCCGGTCAAAGTCTTCTCCATCTTCAAGCACGGTGCTCTCAAGCGCGTGGTGATGGGTGAAGATGAAGGCACCTTGGTCTACGCCTGATCGTGTCAAAATCACGGCGCTTCAATAGTGCCGATTGAACAGTCAAGTTAGGAAATAAAACATGCCGATTACAGACATAAAAAATACCGTAGAAGCCAAAATGGATCAGTCCATTGTTGCGTTCAAGAATAACCTGACCAAAATTCGTACGGGTCGCGCCAACCCTGCGCTGCTTGACTCGGTTCAGGTTGATTACTACGGTTCCTTGGTGCCGATTAGTCAGGTTGCCAATGTTTCGTTACTCGATTCGCGCACGGTCAGTGTCCAGCCTTGGGAAAAAGGCATGGGCGCCAAGATTGAAAAAGCCATTCGCGACAGCGATTTGGGTCTTAATCCCTCATCGATGGGCGATTTGATTCGCGTCCCGATGCCCGCTATGTCGGAAGAGCGCCGCAAAGAACTTACAAAAATAGTTCGCAACGAAGGTGAAAGTGCCAAGATAGCGGTGCGTAATCTGCGGCGCGATGCGAATGAGTCTGTCAAAAAGGCCGTTAAGGACAAGCTGGCCTCAGAAGATGACCAAAAACGAACAGAGTCAGACATCCAGAAAACGACCGATCGGCACATCATTGCCATTGACCAACTCGTTGCGGCCAAAGAACACGACATCATGGCGGTTTAACGTCATTGCACGTTTGTCATGACTTCTGCTAGCGTGGTTCCGCACCATATTGCCATCGTGATGGATGGCAATGGCCGCTGGGCATCCAAAAGATTTCTTCCGCGGCTCGTAGGACATAAAAAAGGGGTTGACTCGCTTCGCCGATGTGCCAAAGCATGTGAAAGCCGTGGTGTTGGTGTACTCACGGTGTTTGCTTTTTCGTCAGAAAATTGGAACCGCCCGGCTGAAGAAGTTTCCGGTTTAATGAACCTCTTTGCTGTGGCGCTCGGCAGAGAAGTGCCAGAACTCAATGCCGATGGGGTTCGCTTGTGTTTTGTGGGTGAACGCGCCAATCTGTCAAAAAAGGTTATCGAAGGCATAGAGCAGGCCGAGTCGGCAACCGCTGGTAATTCGCGGTTGATCTTGAATGTTTGTTTCAACTACGGTGGACGCTGGGATATTGTTCAGGCAGTGGCCAAGTTGGCAGATTTAGGGCAACCCGCGACCGAGCAAAATTTGAATAATGCCATGGCGTTGGCCCATGTGCCTGATCCTGATCTGGTTATTCGCACAGGCGGCGAGCAGCGCATCAGCAACTTTTTGCTTTGGCAATCGGCCTATTCCGAGTTTTTCTTCAGCGACCATCTTTGGCCTGACTTTGATGAAACAGCGCTTGATCAAGCCATTACGGCCTTTAGTCAGCGCGAAAGACGTTTCGGCAAGACGTCCGATCAACTGGTTGCGCAGGCCAACAATCCCCCACTTGTTTGAGGTAAGCAGATGTTAAAACAGCGCGTCATCACGGCCATCGTCTTGTTGCTTATTTTGTTGCCGGCGTTGTTTTACCACTCTCCCGCGCCTTTTTGTGCCATTGCCTTGGTCATGATTGCTGCCGGCGCTTGGGAGTGGGCGCGACTCAACGGCTATGGTTCCGTCACCTCCTTGCTTTCAGGCTTTGTATCTGTTGTCGTCTGTGCCAGCTTGTGGCAATTGGGATTGCTTGAGCAATCGCTCCCGATGCTGTGGCTTATGGCGGGTTCAATATGGGTGCTCGCGGGTGCATGGGTATTGCGAAGTGGTGTGGCCGCCTGGTCGAGTCACCCTCGCGTGATTCGACTGATGGCCGGGCTCATTGCCTTGGTGCTCACCTGGTTAGCAGTGGCGCAGGCACGGGTCATTGGGACACAATTTTTGCTGTCCATCCTGGTGCTGGTCTGGGTGGCAGATATTTTTGCCTACTTTGCCGGCCGTGCATTCGGCGGTCGCTTTACCAGCAGCAAACTGGCGCCCAGCATAAGTCCTGGCAAAAGTTGGGAAGGTGTTTGGGGTGGTATGGCTGGCGTTGTGACGCTCGCATTTGTCTGGCGTTGGGCCGACGCCACATGGCTCGCGCCGGTTCCCAGTTTTTACACCCATATCGGCCAAAAAGGCGCCTGGTTTTTGCTGATTGCCGTCGTTTTTATGGCGGCGATGAGCGTGGTGGGTGATTTGTTTGAGTCGCTTGTCAAACGCAGTGCCGGTGTAAAGGACAGCAGCGGCCTGCTTCCCGGTCATGGTGGCGTTCTGGACCGCGTAGACGCATTGCTGCCGGCGCTGCCGTTGGCCATGATGCTTTACAGTCTGTGAAATCGATGGTGAATGAATTGACAAACCAAGTAAAAAAACGCATTGCCATATTGGGTTCGACGGGTTCTATTGGCGTCAGTACGCTTGATGTGATTGCGCGTCATCCCGATCGGTTTGACGTCTTCGCCTTGAGCGCTTCAACGCAGATTGACTTGATGTTGCGCCAATGCGTACAGTTCAAGCCCGCCTTTGCAGTGATGGCCAGTGAGCCCCATGGTCGTGCGCTGGAGCAAAAATGTCTCGACCTCGGTTTAACGACGCGGGTACTTTGGGGTGCTGATGCCATCACCATGATCGCATCGCACGACTTGGTGGATGCTGTGATGGCCGCTATTGTTGGGGCGGCTGGACTGGCGTCTTGTTTGGGTGCGGCGAGTGCTGGCAAGCGTTTGCTGTTGGCCAACAAGGAAGCGCTGGTTGTTGGCGGCGATTATTTCATGCAGGCGGTGGTGCAGGGCGGCGCCAAGTTACTGCCGATTGACAGCGAACATTCGGCCGTTTTTCAGTCGCTTCCCGATGATTCGAAAGCTTGGGCCAGTCAGATTGACAAGATTATTCTCACCGCTTCGGGCGGCCCATTTCGGCAAAGAGCGCCAGAGTCGCTGCGTGATGTCACGCCCGAGCAGGCCTGTGCGCATCCCAACTGGGTAATGGGGCGCAAGATATCGGTGGATTCCGCCACCATGATGAACAAAGCACTTGAGGTAATCGAGGCTCGTTTTCTGTTTGACGTGACGCCTGAACAAATCGAGGTGGTGATTCACCCGCAAAGCGTTATTCACTCCATGGTGCAGTACAAAGACAACTCGGTGGTGGCGCAATTGGGCACGCCCGACATGAAAGTTCCCATTGCCTACGGCCTTTCATGGCCCGATCGCATGGTGTCGGGCGCCTCCGCCCTAAATTTCAGGTCAATGGCTGACATGACATTCGAGGCCATTGATTCAAATGGACACGAGCAGCGCTTTCCTGGTTTGAAGTTGGCCTGGTCGGTTTTGAAAGCGCCCTCGGGTTCGACCGCCGTGTTGAATGCGGCCAATGAGGTGGCCGTGGCGGCGTTCCTGGATCGACAAATTCGTTTTGACCAGATCCATGTTGTCAATCTTGAAACACTGGCCTCAGTGGTCACAACCCCTCCGCAGTCGCTGGAAGATTTACTCGAACTTGATACGCTTTCCAGAGAGGCTGCTCAGCAGGTGGTGCGCCGTGTGGGACGTTAACAAGACCCGTTCGGTCAACGGAAATCCAGGTAATTCATGCTGACCCTTGCTGCTTTTGTACTTGCGTTGGGACTGCTGATTGCCGTCCATGAGTATGGCCATTACCGTGTGGCAGTCGCGTGTGGTGTCAAGGTTCTGCGGTTTTCAATCGGTTTCGGCAAACCCCTGTTTCGCTGGAAGATCAAGGGCTCGTCGACCGAATTTGTGCTGGCTGCTTTTCCGGTGGGTGGTTTCGTGAAGATGCTCGACGAGCGCGAGGCACCGGTACCAGAAGAAGAGCGGCATCTTGCTTTCAATACCCAACCTTTGCGCTCGCGCGTGGCGATTGTTGCTGCAGGGCCGGTCGCTAATTTGCTGTTGGCGGTGCTGCTCTATGCGGTGGTTAACTGGAGTGGCGTGCAACTTCCCGCCGCAGTCTTGGCCAGTCCTGCGCTGGGGTCCATTGCTGCGCATGCCGGTTTGACTGGTGGCGAAAAAATACAGCGTATTGGTTTTGAAGGTGATGACCTGCAAGACGTTGATTCGTTTGAAGATGTTCACTGGACGCTGACGCGCGGTGCGCTCGAAGGGCGAGATGTTCGCATGGAGTTAAGCCAGTTCGGTAGCGTTTCCACGTCAACCGTTTTGTTAAAGCTCGCTCAATTGGACGCCAGCGAGGCGAACACCGACTTGTTCAAAAAGATTGGTGTTTTAGGGCCTTACAGTCGCCCCATCATGGGTGAAGTCACGGTAGGCGCGGCGGCAGACAAAGCGGGCTTGAAACAGGGCGATGTGGTGCATCAGGTGGGTTCAGTGCGCGTCGTGGATGGTCAACAATTGCGCCAGTTGATTCGGGCTTCTGTCCTGAACGGTGACGCAGTCGAATCCATCTGGAAAATCAACCGTGCCGGGGCGTATCTCGACATTCTGGTCAAACCCGAAGTTCGGCAAGAGGGAGACTTGATGGTGGGGAAAATTGGCGCCTATGTGGGTGCCATGCCTGAACTGGTGATGGTCCGTTATGGTCCTCTGGACGGCTTATGGCGCGGCATGAAACACACCTGGGATGTGTCGATGCTGACGCTCAAGATGATGGGGAAAATGGTCATCGGCGAGTCGTCCTTGAAAAACTTGAGCGGTCCTTTGACGATTGCCGACTACGCGGGCAAGTCAGCGGGTATGGGTATGACGCAATACCTGCTGTTTTTAGCCCTGATCAGTGTGAGTTTGGGTGTTTTAAACTTGCTGCCGTTGCCGGTTTTGGACGGTGGTCACCTGATGTATTATCTTTGGGAGGGGCTCACGGGAAAACCCGTCTCAGATACTTGGATGGAGCACTTGCAACGCGGGGGTATTGCGATCCTTTTGGTCATGATGGCAATTGCTCTGTTTAACGATATCACCCGTTTGTTTAGCTAAATAACAGGTGTTGATCCTCAACATCTGCTTGACTTCTTACTACTAAAAATGCAAATTAATCGTTTTAGATTGCGCTCAGTTTCAGCTGTGGCGTCACTTCTGTTTGCTGCCAGCACGTCGTGGGCAGTTACCCCTTTTACCGTGCGTGATATTCGTATTGAAGGCCTGCAGCGCGTTGAGCCTGGCACTGTTTTCGTCACACTGCCGGTGCGTGTTGGGGATGTTTACAACGACGACAAAGGTTCTTCTGCGATCCGTACCTTGTTTGGACTCGGACTTTTCAAGGATGTACGCATTGAGGTGAGTGGCGATGTATTGGTGATCATTGTTGAAGAGCGTCCCACTGTGGCTGAGGTGGAGTTTGTCGGCACCAAAGAGTTTGACAAAGACGTCCTTAAAAAAGCTTTGCGTGATGTGGGTCTCGCTGATGGCAGACCCTTTGACAAGGCGCAGCTTGACCGCGCTGAGCAGGAGTTGAAGCGCCAGTACATCAACCGCAGCCTTTACGCGGCTGAAGTCGTGACCACCGTCACGCCAATTGAGCGCAATCGGGTCAATCTGACTTTCACGGTGGTGGAAGGCGATTCAGCCAAGATCAGCGAAATCCGTATCGTTGGCAATCAAGTCTTCAGCGAGTCGACGGTGCGTGGCCTGTTTGATCTGGATACCGGTGGCTGGATGAGTTGGTACACCAAGTCCGATCGTTATTCACGCGCCAAGCTCAATGCCGACATTGAAACAATGCGGTCCTACTATTTGACACGTGGCTATCTTGAATTCAAGGTGGAGTCCACTCAGGTCGCGATACTGCCAAACAAAACCGATATCGCTATCACCATCAACATCACCGAAGGTGAGCGTTTTGTGGTCAGTGGGGTCAAGCTGGAAGGCAACTTCCTGGGTAAAGACGATGAGTTCAAGTCGCTGGTGACGATTCGTCCTGGTCAGGCATACAACGCTGACGAAGTAGCCAAGACCACCAAGGCGTTCACTGATTATTTTGGTAATTTTGGTTTTGCTTTTGCACGGGTGGAAGCACGTCCTGAAATTGACCGCGCCAACAACCGTGTGGCTTTGGTTTTGCAAGCCGACCCTTCTCGCCGTGCTTATGTTCGCAAAATTAATGTGGCAGGCAACAACCGCACGCGTGATGTGGTGGTGCGCCGCGAGTTTCGTCAGTTTGAGGCCTCATGGTATGACGGCGACAAAATCCGCTTGTCGCGCGACCGGGTTGACCGCTTGGGTTACTTCAAAGACGTGGGCATCGAAACCCAAGAAGTCCCCGGCTCGCCTGATCAGGTTGACCTGACTTTGAATGTCTCTGAAAAACCAACCGGTAGCTTGAGTTTGGGCGCTGGTTTTTCGAGTGGCGATGGACTTGGACTTTCGTTTGGTCTGAAGCAGGACAATGCGTTTGGCTCGGGCAACTCCTTGGGCGTGCAGGTCAATACCAGCAAAATTAATCGCGCGATTGTTTTTAACACCACCGATCCTTATTTCACGCCTGACGGTATCTCGCGCACGATTGACGTTTACCACCGCACCACCAGTCCGTACCAGGATCAGAGTTATTACCAACTTGAGACCACTGGCGGTAGTCTGCGGTTTGGGGTGCCATTTACAGAAACGGACACGGTCTATTTTGGTGCCGGCGTTGAGGGTACGAAGATTGTTCCTGGCACAGCATTGCCAACGTCATATCAAATATACGCGGACCAGTTTGGCTATAGCAGTACGGCGATCCCTTTGTCCGTGGGGTGGTCACGTGATCGTCGCGACAGCGCGATGTCGCCAAACTCGGGTCGCTACCAACGCGCGAACGCAGAATGGTCAGTAGCCGGTGATGTTCGCTATGTTCGCGCCACTTACCAGTACCAGGAATTTATCCCGATTAACAAACAGTTTACAGCTGCCTTTAATGGCGAGGTGGGCTGGGGCGTGGCATCCGGAGACCGACCTTACCCGGTTTTCAAGAATTTCTATGGGGGTGGTTTGGGTTCGGTTCGTGGCTTTGAACAAGGTAGCCTCGGTCCCCAGGACTCCCTTGGAACCGTCATGGGTGGAACCCGAAAAGTCAACCTGAATGCTGAAATACTGAGCCCGTTCCCTGGCGCCGGCAATGACCGAACGTTACGTATGTACGCTTTCCTCGATGCCGGTAGCGTATCGGGGCCTGATGCGTTCAATGCGGACGCGGGCAGCTTGCGTGCCTCAACCGGCGTCGGTATCAGCTGGATATCTCCAGTAGGCCCTTTGCGCCTCGCCTTTGCCAAGCCTATCGTCAAGTTTGATGGCGATAAAATACAAACCATGCAATTTCAAATCGGAACCTCTTTCTAATGAAACACTTTTTACGTCTTTGCGGTGCCAGTATTTGCCTGGGTGGTCTGCTGGTGTCTGCGCAAGTTCAAGCGCAAGAGTTTCGTATCGGGTTTGTCAGCACCGACCGAATTTTCAAAGAAGCCAGTACCGCCAAGGCGGCTCAGGTCAAGCTGGAGCAAGAGTTTTCCAAGCGTGAAAAAGAACTGGTGGATCTTGGTACCACCTTGAAAACCATGGCTGACAAGTTCGAGCGTGAAGCACCCACGTTGCCAGAGGCCCAGCGCGTCAGCCGCCAAAAACAATTGGTCGAACAAGACCGCGACTTTCAGCGCAAGCGCCGCGAGTTTCAGGAAGACCTGAATTCCAGAAAAAATGAAGAACTGCAACAAGTGCTTGAGCGTGCCAACAAGGTCGTGAAGCAAGTGGCTGAGTCTGAAAAGTATGACCTGGTGCTGCAAGAAGCGGTGTATGTCAATCCAAAACACGACATCACTGACAAGGTCATTAAAGTTTTGAACTCAGGCAGCGTTAAGTAATCGCTTTTCTGGCGTGTGACGTGTGAGCTTAAGTCTTGGTTTTATTGTCGAAGCCCTTGGGGGTGAGTTGCATGGTGATCCAGCCCTTGAGCTTGACGGCTTGGCGCCACTTGAACAGGCAAACCCTCGGCAGTTAAGCTTTCTCAGTCATCCCAAATACCAGAATCAACTGGCCGCGTCTCAAGCAGCTTGCGTGATCGTGAGTCCGCAGATGCAAGCCGCAGCGCAGTTGCGGGGTGTCTGCATCGTGTCGGATCAACCTTATCTTTACTTTGCGCGGGTCACGCAGCTCTGGAAAAAACACCTTCCCCGGTCTGTACAAGCCTTGATTCACCCGAGTGCCGTGATTGATCCTTTGGCGTTTGTTCACCCGTCGGCCCGCATTGGGGCCTTGTGCGTGATCGAGTCGGGCGCTCGAATAGGGGCTGAAACAGAACTCAAATCACGGGTCACCATCGGTGAGAACTGCGTGGTGGGCGACCGTTGCCTGTTGCATTCCGGTGTGGTGGTTGGTGCCGATGGTTTTGGTTTTGCACCCAACGCGGGTGCGTGGGAAAAGATCGAGCAACTCGGTGCCGTTCGGATTGGCAATGATGTCGAAATTGGCGCCAACACCTGCATCGACCGTGGCGCTTTGCAAGACACGGTGATTGAAGACGGTGTCAAACTCGACAATCTCATCCAAATTGGCCACAACGTGCATGTCGGAAAACATACAGCCATGGCAGGATGTGCTGGCGTGGCAGGTAGCGCCACCATTGGTGCCCATTGCACCATTGGTGGTGGCGCGGTGGTGCTCGGTCATCTTTCGCTGGCCGATGGCGTCAATATTTCTGCCGCGTCGGTGGTGACACGCTCCATTGGCAAGCCCGGCCATTACACCGGCATGTTTCCGATTGACGACAATGCGTCTTGGGAAAAAAATGCTGCCTCGCTGAAGCAGCTTCACAGTTTGCGTGACCGCATTCGCGCGTTGGAAGCCCAGTTAAAACTTTGAAACCTAAAAGGGTACTTCTTTGCGCACCCGATGTGCAAGGTCAGCCTCCAATTAACCAGAAAACAAAAATATCATGATGGACATCCACCAAATTCTCAAGCAACTCCCTCACCGTTATCCATTTTTGCTGGTTGACCGCGTGCTGGAGATCGAAAAGGGAAAATCAATCAAGGCCTTAAAAAACGTCACCATCAACGAGCCCTTTTTTGTGGGACATTTTCCGCACCGCCCCGTCATGCCGGGCGTGCTCATGCTGGAAGCTCTGGCGCAAGCGGCGGCCTTGCTGGCGTTTGATGCGTTGGGAACCTCGCCCAGCGACGAAATGGTTTATTACTTTGCCGGTATAGACGGCGCTCGTTTCAAGCGTCCGGTGGAACCGGGTGACCAGTTGATTCTTGAAGTCGAACTGCTGCGCATGAAGGCCGGTATCTTCAAGTTCAAGGGACGCGCCCTGGTGGGCGATGAACTCGCGGTCGAGGCCGAGTTGACTTGCGCCATGCGCAACATCAAGTAAGGATTGTCGGGTGACTTTTATCCACGCCACCGCCATTATTGACCCCGCTGCCGAGCTTGACAGTTCGGTGACGGTGGGCCCCTACACCCTGATTGGTCCCCATGTCAAAGTGGGTGCGGGCACCACCATTGGTCCGCATTGTGTGATTGAAGGCCACACCACTATTGGGCGCGACAACCGGATTTTTCAGTTCAACTCCTTGGGTGCCATTCCGCAAGATAAAAAATATGCCGGCGAACCGTGCGAACTGATTATTGGTGACCGCAACGTCATCCGTGAGTTTTGCACTTTTAATATCGGCTCGCCCGGCGACACGGGCGTGACGAAGGTCGGCGACGACAACTGGTTGATGGCCTACGTTCATCTGGCCCACGATTGCGTGGTCGGCAACAACACTATTTTTGCCAATAACTCCCAATTGGCTGGCCACGTTCATGTGGGTGATTGGGCAATTTTGGGTGGTTTTACGGTGGTACACCAGTTTGTGAAGATTGGCGCCCACAGCATGACGGCGATGTGCACGCTGCTGTTTGCTGATTTGCCGCCGTTTGTCATGTGCCAGGGACAGCCAGCACAGGCGCGCTCCATGAACTATGAGGGCTTGCGTCGGCGTGGTTTTTCGCCCGAGCGGGTGTCGGCCGTCAAGGCCATGCACAAGGCGCTGTACCGGGATGATTTAACGCTTCAGGTAGCCCGTGAGCGCATTGCTGAACTGGTAGATAAAACCCCAGAAGCATCGCCAGACGTTGAGATGATGCTCTCGTTTTTAGAGCAGTCATCACCTCAGCGCGGCATCGTACGCTGAGATGAAAGTCGGCATGGTGGCAGGCGAAGCCTCGGGCGACTTGCTCGCGGGCTTGCTGCTGGACGGCATTCAAGACCGTTGGCCGGATGTGACTGCGGCTGGTATTGGCGGACCGCAGATGGCCCGGCGCGGCTTTGAGGCCTGGTGGCCGCACGATAAATTGTCGGTCCACGGTTATGGTTGGGAAGTGCTGCGGCGCTACCGCGAAATTGTCGGCATCCGTGCACAACTCAAGACCCGATTGTTAGCGCAACGCCCGGATGTGTTTATCGGCGTTGACGCGCCTGATTTCAACCTCGATCTTGAAGCCGATCTTAAAGCGCAGGGCATCAAGACCGTGCATTTTGTGTCGCCCTCCATTTGGGCCTGGCGGCCGGAGCGGGTTGAAAAAATTCGCCGTAGTGTCGACCATGTGCTGTGCATTTTTCCGTTTGAGCCCGCTTTGCTGGCACAACACGGCATTCAATCGACTTATGTCGGGCACCCGTTGGCGAACGTGATTCCGATGGTGCCAGACCGGGCGCAGGCGCGTGCCAAGCTCGGGCTGAACGCTGAAGACCTCGTGGTTGCCATTTTGCCGGGCAGTCGAAAATCCGAGATTCAACACCTGGCTTTAAGGTTCTTTCAGGCTGCAGCCCTTATGCAGCAAGCGCAAGCAGCTACTAAATTTATAGTGCCTGCG
>SESB01000193.1_pt1 | contig 44756 bp, 41 predicted proteins | sample 3171441 | NCBI WGS metagenome assembly SESB01 (sample SAMN06051867, study PRJNA518727) | freshwater metagenome | biome: subpolar coniferous forest; feature: holomictic lake; material: water; isolation source: holomictic Lake 227, 6 m depth | place: Canada: near Kenora, Ontario | collected...
CCCAGCTGTATGCCGAGTCCGGCATCAGCATCCCCTCCATCGCATGCGATGGAGGGGAAACCTCTTTTTTTTAATCCCAAGCCTTCTTCACCTTTCACCTTTCACTTATTGTAATTTTTTAGTCTCCACTTATCACAAAATAATTCCATTCATCATTTTCAAAAATTATTGAAAATAACTAATTATTTGATTTTCAATTACTTATCTTATACCCATTACTTCCTCTTGCCGATTACCTTAAGAAACTTGGTACTATGTGTTGCATAGTACCAAATAAAGTTGCATCTTTGTGTTGTCAATGAGCAAATAAGTCAAAAGGCAAAATTAAAAATTCAAAATACTTTAAAATAACACACATGAAAACCCAAAACAAAAACACAGCAGTAAACATTGAAAAAACAGTTATTGAATCAATGTATCAAGAAACTAAAGAAACAATAGCTACTAATATGACTACTGCTAACAACAAATCATTTAGCAGCGCAGAACTTTGGAACATCCAACGCAATATGCGCACTAGAACTGGCAGACGATATTTTATCTAAGCCAATTGGTCTGAAACAAATAGTTGAAGACCCAAAAGAAAAAACTTGATTAGTATTCATCACGGGTCTCCCCCAAACATAATTTAAGGGCGACCATAAAACTCCGGCTATGGACATTCAGAACACACAGAGTCAGATGCGAAAGGGCGTATTGGAGTTTTGCATTTTATCCATTATCCGTCAGGGAGAAGTTTATCCCAGTGACTTGGTAGATCGGATGAGAGCAGCGAACCTTCATATTTTGGAGGGCACACTCTATCCTTTGCTTACCAGATTAAAAAATGCAGGACTGCTTACTTACCGTTGGGTAGAAAGTAATAGTGGACCACCACGCAAATATTTTGTCATGACCGATTTAGGTCTTGAGTTCTACGGGGAACTGGAAAGAACCTGGAAAGAACTGGCAGATGCGGTGCATACACTAACACAACCCGCAGAAGAACAACCAGCAGAATTATCCACCGAAGAAACCCAACCCCAACCTTAACCACAATAATAATAGACACATGAAAAAGGTAATTAATATAAACTTCCAAGGCAGGGTAATCCCTATTGAAGAAACTGCCTACGACATACTGAAACAGTATGTGGACAGTTTGAGAAGATTCTTTGCCAATGAAGAAGGTCGCGATGAAATCATCAATGATATTGAAGGACGTATTGCCGAACTATTTGGGGAAAGCCTAAAAAAAGGCGACACCTGTATTACGGACGATACAGTAAATAAAATCATTGCAAGTATGGGACGCCCAGAAGATTTTGAAGGCGAAGAATCAAATGTAAAATCACAATTAGGTGGTGAAGGCAACAAACAACAATACAATAGTGGGTATAACGCTTTTGCTAATGACCCAAGAGGTAGACTTTACAGAAACGATACCGACAAATTATTGGGTGGTGTTTGTAGTGGAATTGCAAACTATCTAAGAGTAGATCCAACTATCGTTCGATTAGTATTTGCGCTGATGGTCTTTGGTGCAGGTACAGGTGTACTTTTATATATCCTACTTTGGATAATACTCCCTTCAAAGCCTTTAGTATCCAACATTTCAAGTAAACGATTATATAGAAACCCAGATGAAAAAGTAATCGCAGGTGTTGCAAGTGGAATTTCTGCATACTTTGATATCGCAGTTTGGATTCCTCGACTAATTTTTGCATTACCTCTGGTTTCAGGAATTGTTTCATCTATTTTCCGCCACTCATTTTGGTGGGATGGAGATCCTTTCCCAGGTGTAGTATTCGGATCTTTTGGTGGAACACTATTTGTAGTATACGCCATTTTATGGGCTGTGATTCCGGAAGCCAATTCTGCTTCTGAAAAACTCGAAATGCGCGGTGAAAAGGTAGACTTGAATACTATTAAAAATACTATTCAGGAAGATTTGGAAGGATTTAAAAGTCGTGCCGAAAAATGGGGCGGTGAAGTAGGTGAAAAAGCACAGGAATGGAGCAAAGATTTTACACAAACCGTGAATGAAAAAGGCAAACACTTTTCTTCAGAAGTAAACTACGCAGCCAGGAAAACTTCTGGCGGTGTATTTAAAATCATCGGATTTATTTTCAAAGCTTTCTTCTTATTCATCGCTGGTATCATAGCATTTGCACTACTGGTAGCACTACTTGCATTCTTAGTGGCTGGAATAGGTGTATTCCCTTTGAAAAATTTCTTCCTGGAAGGATTCTGGCAGAATTTCTTAGCATGGTCTACCCTACTATTATTCTTAGGTGTACCTGTTATAGGTTTTATTACCTGGCTGATTAGAAGAATCATGGGTGTTAAATCAGGTAATAAATCTGTAGGATTAACAATCGCAGGAATGTGGGTACTCGGATTAATTTCTGCTGGCATCTTAGCCTTTATGATCGCTGAAAACTTTGATGCAAGAGCAAGAGATAAACAACAACTCACTATTACCCAGCCTGCCTCTGGAAAATTAATCATTAAAGTTCCAGACAGCAAAGTAAAAGTATACGGACGCTGGTTTAAAATGGATGGTTTACTAAGCATTACTGACGATAGTTTATTCCTGAATAATGTGCGGATCCACTTAGTAAAAAGTAATGATTCTCTCTTCCACATGGAAGCAACAAAATATAGTAATGGAAGTAATGAATCTGCAGCCTTAAGAAATATTAAAGAAATGAACTACGGTATTAATCAGCAAGACAGTACCATTTGGTTAGATCGTGGATTCTCTTTACAACGTGGCACTAAATTTCGTAATCAGGGTGTTGTTGTTACCATTCATATTCCAATAGGAAAAAGAATCTTGATAGATCGAACAGTACAACGCAGACTTAATCACTTTGACGTAAACAATGGTCGTAATGATTGGGATTCTGATGAAGACTGGAACGATAACTACGGATGGGATTCTGATGTGGAATATAAAATGACAGCTGGAGGATTAGAGCGTTCTGATAAAAAAGTAAAAACCGTTGATGAGTCTCAAAACGACGAAGACAACTCAAATCAAGGAGCTCTAGATAATTTTAAGAAGAGCAAAGAAGACCTGAAAAAGGAATTCGAGAAAAAACAAAAAGAAGTAGAAGACTTAAAAAAGGAACTAGAAAAACCAATTGATAGTACACAGTATCATTATAAAAAAGCTACTGCAAATAATGCACCAGCAGCTACCAAAACTCCTGAAGCAACTACACAATTGGAAGACATTCTTGATTCTCATATGTTGTTAATGCAAATGGTATTATAAACTCGGTTGAAGTTGGGAAATAAAAGAACCTCTTTCTGATCTCAGCAGGAGGTTCTCCCTTACTCAAAATTTAAATCAGCTTTATGCGTAAAATTATTCTGGTTTTCTTGATAGGAATTATGGTGATCATTGGATTCGGCGTATTTGTAGCTTTTAAAATTGCATCAAATACAAATATCTCAATTAACGTAAATGATAATGATGAAGAATACCAGGTAGAGGCATCTTATGGAAGAGCACAATCCAGAAGAGTGCTCAGTTATATCGATGCACAACTTAGTAAATCCAAACAATTCCGTCATGCTCGTATGGATGGAGATGTTGAGCTGGATGATCATACCAAACTCTATATTAAAACAATGCCAGGCCGATTAATTATTAAAGTCAATAAAAATGATAATGATAGTGCAGGCGTTGAAAGAATCAGAGAACTTACAGAAGGTATTAAAGTTCGTTTGACAGAAAATAATTGAAAAACACAGTTAGATCATAAAGCAGGCTCCTAAAGGGCCTGCTTTTTTATTTTATCGTGCACCGTCCAAGGCTTATTTTTGCAGACAATAATGATTGGTCTACTCATCAATTTTCAAGAAACATATGAAAAACACTGCTTTTACACAAAAACACATTGCGCTTGGGGCTAAAATGGCCGAGTTCGCTGGATATAATATGCCCATCAGTTATAGTGGCATCAACGATGAACATGCTGCCGTTCGAAAAAATGCTGGGGTATTTGATGTAAGTCATATGGGTGAATTCATTTTAAAAGGTGAGAACGCATTAGATTTAATTCAACGTGTTACGACTAACGATGCATCTAAAATTAGCAACGGACAGGCCCAATATAGTTGCCTCCCTAACAAAGATGGCGGTATTGTTGATGACCTTATTGTTTACTGTATCGAAAAAGACAAAGTCTATATGTTGGTTGTGAATGCTTCCAATATAGAGAAAGACTGGAATTGGATCAGCAGTTTCAATTCAAAAAATGTGGATATGGAAAATATCAGCGACAAAACTTGTTTGCTGGCAATTCAAGGACCAAATGCATGTAAAATTTTGCAACCACTTGCTGAAGTGGATATCATGAATTTAAAATACTACACTTTCATTAAGGGAAAGTTTGCAGGTATTGACAATGTTATTATTAGCGCAACAGGTTATACCGGATCTGGTGGTGTTGAAATTTATTTTGAAGATGCTAACGGTGCAGCCGATAAAATCTGGGATGCTATTTTTGAAGCTGGTGCAGCCCAAGGTATTAAACCAATTGGATTAGGTGCAAGAGATACGCTCCGATTAGAAATGGGCTACTGTTTATATGGCAACGATATTAATGATACCACGTCTCCACTTGAAGCTGGTTTGGGATGGATTACTAAATTCACAAAAGACTTTACCAATAGACCCTTCTTAGAAAATCAAAAAGCAACTGGTGTTAGCAAAAAATTAGTTGGATTTGAAATGCTCGAGCGAGGAATTCCTCGTCACGATTACATTATTAAGGATGCAGCTGGAAATCAAATTGGAACAGTAACAAGTGGAACTCAGGCGCCTTCCCTAAATAAAGCAGTTGGTCTGGGATATGTAACAACAAATCATTCAGCCATTGATTCAGAAATCTATATCGATATTAGAAATACTTTGGTAAAAGCCAAAGTAGTGAAAGCGCCTTTTACGATTTAAGAATTCAAAAGTAAAAATTAAAAAGTCAAAAAATAAGTAAGTTGAAGCTATTCTTATTTTTTGACTTTTTAATTTACCCTACCTATTTATTTTGATTTTTGATTTTTGATTTTTGACTTTTGACTTTTGATTTTTACTTACTCAAGTACCAAATCGTATTACTATTTTTCTCCTCAAACAAATTATTGCTATATATTCTAATTTCTTCTTCCGTTACTGCATAATATTTATCTAATTCTGTATTCATTAAATTAGCATCCCCCAATAATTCATAAAAAGCCAAACTACTAGCCCTGCTGCTAATACCCATGTCTTCAAAAGCCATTACACTTTCTGTTTTGTTTTTTACTTTTTGTAACTCCTGAGAAGAAACTAATTCTTTTCGAATGATATCAATCTGCTCCATTACTGCAGTTTCTGCCATTGCCATATCAACTCCTTGTACCAGTTTGCCTTCAATAGTAAATAAACCCGGATCAATACTTCCGTAATGATAGCAATCGATACTTGAAAACAATTGTTGCTCTTTCACCAATGATTGAAATAAACGAGATGAGCCCCCTCCTCCTAAAATTTCGGTGAGTAAATCAGCTATATAATATCCATCATCTAATCTACCAGCCATATGCCAGGTTTTTACGAAAGCATTAACTGGAACATTTGCTCTTATTTCCAATCGGTGTGCTTCTTGTTGAACAGGCTCTACGGGTAACTGACGATTATATTTATCTCCACTAGCAATTGGGCCAAACCATTTATCGGCTAATGCTTTTACTTCCGAAGCCTGCATAGGGCCAGCTACTACTAAAATCGCATTGGCAGGACAGTAATGTTTTTTAAAAAACTGTTTTACATCATCAATTTTTGCGTCTTCCACATGTTTCAATTCTTTGCCGATTGTCATCCAACGATAAGGATGCACTGAAAAAGCTAATTCACGCATTTTATGCCAGAGATCTCCGTAAGGTTTATTGATATAGTGTTCTTTAAATTCTTCACAAACTACCTTTCTTTGAACGCCCAAACTCTTTTCACTAAATGCTAAACTTAACATACGGTCACTCTCTAACCAAAAAGCTGTTTCCAAATTCTGTACAGGAACCTGACAATAATAATTGGTAAGATCATTGGTTGTATAAGCATTGTTTTCACCTCCAGCCACTTGTAAAGGCGCATCATAGTCTGGAATATTTACACTGCCACCAAACATTAAATGCTCAAACAAATGGGCGAATCCTGTTTGTTCTGGGTTTTCGTCACGTGCACCTACATCGTACAAAACATTCACAACTGCCATTGGCGTTGAATTGTCTTCATGTACAATTAATTTCAATCCATTATCTAAAACAAAACGTTGATATGTTATCATAGTATTTTAAAACGAACCTGCAAATTAAGCATTGATTGGTATTTTAGAACTAAGAATTCAAAATGCTCACTTTTTTCTGATATCCTTTACATTCATGCTCAGTATCATGGGTTCTTTATTTCTAAAAATCACTACTTTGATTTTTCCTAGTGAATTCTGAAATAGATTTTTATATAATTGAATATTTTTAGAATAATTATTTTCAATAGAAAATATCACATCCCCAGTTTTAAATCCAGCGATATCCCCGGGTGAATTTGGTATAATATCTATGACTTTAATTTCAGAGTCAACCTGATAAATCCCTAAGCCTGTATAAGCATAATCGAAATTTTCTATTGAATGGGTATTGGGTTTAATATAAATACGTTGATCCGGGTAGTTGAGAATAAGATTAAACCTTCTCAGTAAATCATTACCTATTAAACCACCTAATAATGGGTAAGAAGTTACATTATACTCATCATCAAAAATATGAACGGGTACGTGTTTGAATTTGTAAGGCCCGATTCTCACCTCTTTTACAACAGTTAATTGCATTACTTTTTTTCCCCCCAATCCTTCTGCCTGTGTAGTATAAATAGGTCTAGTTTTCTTAATGATGTCACTGTCTTCTACAAAGTCCTTCGACAACAATAAACACAGTCCCGCGCCGCTATCAAAAATGAATCTTTTAGCTACATCCCTTCCCTCTTTTATTAATGCAGAAATTAAAGGAAGATTTGAAAAATCAGGATGCATCATATAGCCCCCTCTGGGATATTTAAACATGCCGGGGGAATACACTTCAATAATCATATCATCATAATTCACTTTCACGATATAACGTCTCAAAAAACTATATCCGATGATGCCATCGATTCTAACACCATATACACTTGACAATAATTCATAATCATTGATATGAAAATCTAAATGCATTACATCTAATCCTTTTAGATGTAATGTGTGATCATAAACAAAATCAACCAATTTTTGTCCTGCAATTCCTCGAATTGTTCTTGTACTCTTACTTACCGTAAAACCAAGTTCCGATACCGTTGTTGAATCCAAAGAAATTCCACCACTCCCTGTATCAAGAACAAAATTTAGAGAATCACCTGAATTGTCCACTTTAGCTTTTAATACTACAATTCCACCATTCAACATTACAAAAGGAAATCGTGTCAGCAGCTTTGCAGGCGCTTGTACAAATTCTTCCTGGGCACTCAGTTTTTCACTGAATAATAAGATAATTGACAATATGATCAAGCAAGCCCTTTTCATCTTATTGAATATACTAAATAATAAATATTAGTTATTTACCATTCAAGGAAACTTAAAAATCTTTTATCAGGTTTAAAAATGGTATGATTAGCGACGATAGCCCTAACTTTGCGGCAGTCAAAAATCTTTATAAAATGCAATTAGCAGAACTATACAAAAAAGCATTGGCATTCGAATTTTTAACGGTAGAAGAAGGTATGTTTTTATTTGAGCATGCCCCTTTAACTGAATTAATGAATGTGGCCGACGAGTTGAGAAAGATTCAAGTTCCCCATGGAAAAGTTTCCTGGCAGATCGACCGTAATGTGAATACTACCAATGTATGTATTGCCAATTGTAAGTTTTGTAATTTTTACAGAATCCCCGGACATGCAGATGCTTACATCACTGATATGCCTACTTATCGCGTAAAAATTGAAGAAACCCTGAAATATGGTGGTGATCAATTATTGTTGCAAGGTGGACATCATCCTGAACTTGGATTGGATTTTTATACCAATATTTTCAGATCAATCAAACAAGAATACCCCCATTTAAAATTACACGCGCTCGGACCACCAGAAGTGGCACATATTAGTAAACTGGCAAAAATGAGCCACTATGATACATTAAAAGCTTTGAAAGAATCTGGCTTAGACTCATTGCCAGGTGCAGGCGCAGAAATTTTAATAGATCGAGTTAGAAGACTTATTTCAAAAGGAAAATGTGGTGCTGATGAATGGCTGGAAGTAATGCATCAAGCTCATAACTTGAATATCACTACAAGTGCAACCATGATGTTTGGACATGTTGAAACCATTGAAGAAAGGTTTATTCACTTGGTAAGAGTGAGAGAAACACAAAGTAAGAAGCCTGCAGATGCTAAAGGTTTCTTGGCATTTATCCCATGGACTTTTCAGGATGCTGATACTTTGTTGGCAAGAATTAGAGGAGTGCATAATTTAATTACCCCTGACGAATATATCCGGATGATTGCCATGAGCAGGATCATGCTGCCCAATATCAAGAATATTCAGGCAAGCTGGCTAACGGTGGGTAAACAAACCGCTCAGATCTGTTTACATGCTGGTGCAAATGACTTTGGAAGTATTATGATTGAAGAAAATGTAGTGAGTGCCGCAGGTGCTCCACATCGTTTTACTTATAAAACTATTCAGGAAGCTATTAAGGAAGCTGGATTTGAACCACAACTTCGTACCCAACAATATGAGTGGCGCGAAATACCTGAAACAATACAGGAACAAACTATTAATTATTAATTCCAAAGGCCTCCATAACGAGGCCTTTTTCTATTCATTTCATTGATACACAACATTTTTTTGATATATTACGTTAATTCATGATAGGCTAACTAAGCACTTGAAATAATTCTTATGAATATTTTTAAAGCCCTTATCTGTTTAGATTATTATAATCTTAGAATGCAACATAGAACCAGAGAAACAGGCTCTGGGGGCGTTCACAAAATAGGCATCGCCTGGATCTGTAATACTTTAACAGTAATTGGCGGATATTTCATTTACTTCAAATTACACAACCAATCGGATGTAGTTTATGATACACTATCTGGCCTACATTACTATGTTTTAGCAGGTAGAGCCATCATGTTAGTACTTCTTTGTATCATTTATCTTCTGGCTTTTACAATATATGGCGACAAATCTACCATTCAGACTACCCTAAAAACATTTATAGGGTTAGAACAATGGGAACAAGAAAAGATTGCTAAAAATGCTAATTGGTATTTTAGACTCTCCTGGATCCTTTTTTTAATAGTGGCTGGAATCATTGTGTATTTATTCAAAATTCAATAGTATAACGCTCTATTTAGGCCTATTTAGCCCCCTATTATCTAAACGGTAATTGAACATCAAGCATTTTTTTTTCCTTTGATGTAACAAAATTGAACCAAGCGCGTATAATAATCAATGTCAACCAATTCATCCAGAGTAGCTGCTTATGACCGAGAAAGAATATAATCTATGTGTGAATCAATACGCCGATAACGTATATCGGTTTATTGTAAAAAACCTCCGACATGAGGAAGACGCTAGAGATATTGTACAATCGGCATTCGAAAAAATGTGGCGTAATAGGGATTCTGTAGAAACAGCAAAATCAAAATCTTTCCTTTTTACGGTAGCTTATAATCAAATGATCGACCATATCCGGAAATCAAAACGGATTCAATTAAAGGAAGATTTTAATGAAGACGGACGTTCACAACATCAGCAAAATTCGAATATGAAAAAAACGCTGATGGAGGCATTGAATAGATTAAATGAGACTCAGAAAAGTTTGGTGATGCTTAAAGATTATGAAGGGTATAATTATGAAGAGATAGGTAAGATCATGGATTTAACAGAGAGTCAGGTAAAAGTGTATTTGCATCGTGCTCGATTAGCATTGCGCAATTACCTGGTAAGCCCAGAAAACGTAAGATAAAGATTCGACAAAATTCGAAACATGAACATCAACCGATTAAATTACGAAAATTATTTTCTGCTTTATGTAGACGGGGAACTGTCTGCAACAGAAATGCAAGCGGTAGACCGCTTTGCAGCAGAAAATGAGGATCTGGTTGATGAATTAAACATGTTGCTTCAAACGAAATTACCAGAAGAAACTTATCATTTCGAGAACAAGTCATCACTACTCAGAACAACATCGGAACATATCAATAGTATTAACTGCGAAGAGAAATTTTTGTTTTTTATCGATGATGAATTAACAGAACAAGAAAAAGAAGAGACCTTGTATTTTGTTTCAACGCATCCTGAATATCAAGAATTATTTGAAACATTACAGCAAGCGAAATTACCTATTGAGCATATTAGCTTTTCCGATAAAGAATCTTTATTCAGAAAAGAAGAAAGCACTAAGCCGGTTATTTTATTACAATGGTGGAAATTGGCAGTAGCTGCAGCAATAATAGGAATAATAGCAATGGTAGGAATACTTGTACCATATAACAATAGTTCTATCTCAGTTGCTAAATCTATTAAGAATGCAGCTCCTGATGAACTTAAGAATTTAGTTAAAGAGCAACCTGCATTTATACAAAATAAAATAGAAGATCAAACCCAAATTGTTCAAACAAAAAGAAGTTTGCCAGGTAAATCATTTAATGCTCTTAGTGAAAATATAACTCCTGAAAAGACTTCAATTATTGAACCTATAATTGCAAAATCAGAAATAACAAAACATCTTGATGCACAGGAAACCATTGCAGTTAATTCCACTACTTCAAATACATTAAATGATATACAGGTAATAAACAAGGAATCCAATAATCATGCAAGTTTACTGATTCCAGTAAATAGTCATCCTGATGAAACTGTTGCACAAAACTATATTAAACCAGCAGTTTATAAAGAACTGGATACGGATGACGAAAGAAAAAGCTTGTACGTAGGATCCGTTGAAATCAATAAAGACAAACTACGTGGCTTTTTAAGAAAAGCTTCAAGTCTATTCAAAGGCAAAAATAAAAACGAAGAAGAAAAAAACGAAATATCCAATAGCCACACATTAGAATAAAAAACAAATACTATGAAAAGTATCATAATTTTATTTGTAGCCACAATGGTTACCACAATAAGCTTTGCACAAAAAGATAGCAGTTCATTCAATACTGATACAGTCAGGGTTGGAAACTTTGTAATCATTAAAAAAAATAAAGGAGCTGCCGAAACACAAACAAGTATCTGGCATGATTGGGACAAAACAGTGGATGTAAAAATTGAGCGTCGTCCACGCAAAAAATCAAATGTAAGTACCAATTGGTGGATCATGGATCTGGGCTTTGCTAATTTCCGCGACGAAACAAACTATACAAGTGCACAAGCTGGCAGTTATTTTAAAACTTTTCGCTCACAGGATGGCCCAGTAAATCAGAATAGTTATCAATTAAATACCGGAAAATCCAGTAACGTTAATATCTGGCTCTTCATGCAAAAACTAAATGTTTACAAGCATGTCGTGAATTTAAAATACGGCCTTGGTTATGAGATGTATAATTTTCGCTACGATAGCAGGTTGAGTTATCGGAAAGATCCAACTGCCTATGTTTATAATGACAGCATTTCATTTTCTAAAAACAAATTGTATGTCAGCTATATTACAGTACCCTTAATGATCAATGTTAATACTACCCCGGATCGAAGAAATGGATTCAATTTCAGTGTAGGGATGAGTGCAGGATATTTAATTGATAGTAGAAACAAACAGATCAGTGCTGAACGTGGGAAGCAAAAAGTGAATGGTGACTTTAGTTTCGAACCTTGGAGATTGGCAACAATAGGTGAAATTGGATTGGGTCCAATTCGTTTATACGGATCATACAGCATCAACAAATTACAAAAAGATATTACACGTGTGGAGCAGTATCCTTATACTGTTGGTATCCGCTTCAGCAGATGGTAATAACTAGTTATCAATAGTTTCTCATGTTATAACGCCCCTTTTCTAAGGGGTGTTTTGGTTATAAAATGTATAAAAATTTGAATTTAATATTCAAAAACATTCTTTTACTTTAAGTTGCATATAATTTTAAACCCCCTTTATGAAAAAGTACTCATTATTCCTTTTGCTATTTGGCATTATGGCAATGAATACTTCTTTTAGAGTTCCCTATCGTTTTGATACAAAACACCCAGATAAAAATAGTTTTACTGTACTTATTAGCAAGAGTAAATATTCACTTACTTTATTTGATGCTCATGGGCAATGGATATCCAGTTATCCTGTTGTATTTGGCAGTAAAGATCTTGGCGATAAAATGATGCAGGGCGATCGTAAAACACCAGAGGGAACTTTTCATATAGTGGCAAAACGTAAACACGAAAAATGGAATCGATTTATTTCCATTGATTATCCAAACGCAGAGAGTGTTGAGAAATTTAATATTAGAAAAGCAGAAGGCCTCATTCCAGCTAACGCAAAAATTGGTGGCGAAATAGGCATTCATGGAGTATGGCCTCATGAAGATTATGCCATTGATCAATACCAAAACTGGACGGAAGGTTGTATCAGCACAAAGAACAATTACATTCAAGAATTATTCGAACTTCTACCAATTGGAACCACAGTAATTATTGAAAGATAGTTGCTACTTAGCGAAGAAAATCACCAACAGTACTCATCCATTTAGCATTTTCATTCTTACATAAACTTTGATGTCCGCTTTGAATATATTTCATTAAAAATTTATCGTGACTAGCTAGATTTTTATAAATCGTATTTGTTTCGGTTTCAGTAACACGAGGATCATTAATACCCCATTGCACTAAAACGGGACAGTTTAATTTTGAAGCAAAATCTTGTGGTCGAAAATCGAAAGCCCAATTACCCTGTTCAACTCCACCCCAAAAAGTTAAAAGCGTACTCATCGGGGTTTCGGGAATATGCATCATTCTTAAACGTCCTTTAACCCCATCCATTAATGTGCCAAATGGCATTTCCAAAATAACCTTATTGGGCTTTATATTAAACTGATTTACGGCAGATAAAATAGTGGAAGCTCCTAAAGAAATCCCCCATAGTACTATATTTTTCTCTCCCACTGCTTTTATATAATCGTATGCTGCTTTTACATCTTTCGCTTCATTAAATCCAACTGTGCAAACTTCACCTTCACTATTTCCATGTGCTCTAAAATCGGTCATCAATACATTCCAGCCCATTTCATGAAAGGCAGTGGCTTCTTTTATAATACCGCTTTTACTACTTCCATGTCCGTGAAATAAGAGAATGGTTCCTTTTGCATTACTATCGGCTTTGGCGTACCAACTTTCTAAAGTAACGCTATCCATTGTTTTGATGCTAATGGTTTCATGTTTTACCTGAAAAGAATCTACTACAATACTCTTCGCGTATTTTACACCCACTAAAATCGCAGATGTTTTTTCTACAAAACTCATTTGATCTGATTTTTTAGCCGGTGGAATTCCAGCATAAAAATGAGTAAACTTATACGCATGAAATGCAGCCATCATATTCAAGAGTATAAATACACTTAGAATAATATAGAGTACTCTTTTAAACCATTTTAAAAACATATGGATTGATTTATTAGTCAATTTTATTAGCACCAAAATAAGGCAGCAATACTTCTGGCAATTGTATACCTTCTTCAGTTTGGAAGTTCTCTAATATACTAGCCATTATTCTTGGCAATGCTAATGAACTTCCATTTAAAGAATGAGTGAATTGAGTTTTTCCAGTTGCATCTTTGAAACGACATTTCATTCGATTGGTTTGATAACTCTCAAAATTAGAAACGCTACTAACTTCTAACCAACGATCTTGCCCAGCGCTATATACTTCAAAGTCATAAGTGATAGCAGAAGTAAAACCCATATCTCCACCGCATAAGCGAAGGATCCGATAGGGCAATTGCAGTGATTGCAATAATTTTTCTACGTGTGCAACCATTTCGTCAAGTACTTGATAACTTTTTTCCGGGTGTACAATTTGTATCACTTCTACTTTATCAAATTGATGCACACGATTTAATCCACGTACATCCTTTCCAAAACTCCCAGCTTCTCTTCTAAAACAAGGGGTATAAGCCGTCATCTTTATCGGCAATTCGGATTCCTTTACAATTGTGTCGCGATAAATATTGGTAACAGGAACTTCTGCAGTAGGGATCAAATAAAAATTATCTGCAGTTGCATGATACATTTGTCCTTCTTTATCTGGAAGCTGGCCAGTTGCAAAAGCACTCGCTTCGTTTACCATAAATGGGGGAATATATTCAGTATACCCTGCTGCAGTATTATAATCCAAGAAATAGCTAATCAATGCTCTTTGCAATTTTGCACCTTTTCCTTTGTATAATGGAAATCCGCTACCTGTAATTTTAGCACCTGTTTCAAAATCAACTAAATCATAAGTTTTAATCAAATCCCAATGTGGCACTGCTGCAGCATAAAGGGTAGGTTTCTGTCCACCTTCTCGCACCACTACATTTTCTTCTGGAGTTTTCCCTTCTGGTACTAATTCATTAGGAAGATTGGGTAAAAGAACCAAATTGGCCTGCAAGTCAGTTTCTACTGAAGCCATTTGTTCTTTCAGGGGTTCCAAAGTTGATTTCCAGGCCGCCACCTCAGTTTTTGTAGCTTCAGCGGCTTCTTTATTACCCTGGGCCATTAATTTGCCAATCTCTTTTGAAGCGGCATTTACTTTGGCTTGGGTTTGGTCGAACTCGTTCTGCAAACGCTTTCTATCATCATCCAGTGAAACAATAAGATCCACAAGGTCTATTTGTTTGAACTGTTTAACTGCCAGTCTTTTCTTCACTTCCGCAGGGTTATTACGCAGAACATGCACTTGTAACATAGAATCAATTTTTGCAAATATAACTTTTGCAAGCTGATGAAAGCAACCTTGAACCTTTTACCTTTGCAACTATGTTTATTGAAGATGATTTACAACAACGTTGGTGGAGTTTAGAAGCTAAACTGGTAGAAAGATTTGGCAAAAAGCCCGATTTAGAGGCCGTTTTGTTCTTAATTGGTATGCAAGAAACAGGATTCGTGGTTGCAAAAATAAGTAAGGAACAAAAGCAGGACCTGATGCATATTGCGGTTTGTACTGTTTTGGGGCAGAGCGGTTATTATGTAAAAGAAGGCAATGACGAAGACGGATGGCCACATTTTAAGCAACTGAAAGAATTACCGGTTCAGGATCAAAGAGAGCAGGAAAATTTCCTGAAAGACCATGTTCTATTATACTTCGGTCAAATGGGTTTTTAATTTAAAGCTGCTTAGGTATTCTTCTAATTTTATACAATATTTGCAACAATAAAAACTAAAACATGAATTTTCCTGCCACATTAAAGTACACTAAAGACCACGAATGGATTCTTTTGGAAGGCAATACTGCAACCATTGGTATTACCGATTTTGCGCAACACGAATTAGGTGATATCGTTTATGTTGATATCAATACAGTTGGTAAAACCTTAGCAGCAGAAGAAATTTTCGGAACAGTAGAAGCAGTAAAAACGGTGAGTGATCTTTTCTTACCTGTTGCTGGAACTATTTTATCGACTAACCCACTTTTAGAAAAACAACCTGAGTTGGTTAATACAGATCCTTACGGTGATGGCTGGATGGTTAAATTAGAAGTTTCCAATATATCTGATGTAGAAGCCCTTATGAACAGCGAAGCATATGGCTCGTTGGTAGGTTAAAATATAGAATACTGCATACAGAAAGTTTTACCTTTGTGTATGCAGTTTTTCAGAAATTACCCCTTTCTACCTGCTGTAATATTTTTTATTATTACAGTGTTTCTATTAACCCTTCCGGGTTCTAGTTTTCCAAAATCACATTTATTTGATATTCCCTTTTTCGACAAATGGGTACATATTGGTCTCTTTAGCACCCTCTGCTTTCTATCCTCTTTTCCAATTATTCATTTTTCGATTAGCGATTTACAAAAAAAATATTGGTTTTGGGGGATTCTATTACTCGGTATTATTTATGGTGTGCTGATGGAATTTGTACAGAAATATTGGACAATCAACCGCAGTTTTGATCTGTTAGATATGGTAGCAGATGCCATTGGATGTTTTTTGGCATTGATTGTAAGCTATCAAATTCTTAAAAGGAAAAACAAAATCAGGGCCTAAAAAAAGATTGGCCTCTGTGGAAACAGAGGCCGCAACCAAAACTAACTGCTTATGAGAAAAACGTTTATTATCTTTTGATATATTGTATTACGCAAATCGAATGCCAAAACTTTAAAAGGATTGTTAATAGTTTTAATCCACTATCATTCACCCCCTTTGCTGATACAAAGCTCGAATAGAAAGACTAAAAAAAATGTCAAGGGATTAAGAAGAATTTGTTAAGACTAAGGACAGTCTACCACATGTGCTGCAGAATCATTCATTACTGGGCTTATCATGGGAATATTTAAATTCAAACCCCTCAAAATAAGTAAGATAGCCATTGTAGCCACAAAGAATGGAATGGCTTTTTTCATGTTATTTCTAACTTTAAGGCTGATAAAACTGCCGAAATAGGTCAATAAAAACATGGCAGGAAAGGTTCCGAGTCCGAAAAAAGCCATGAAAAGCATCCCACCCATTAAATTTCCAGCTGCCATTGCCCCAGTTATAGCTAAATATACCATGCCACAGGGCAATAACCCATTTGCCATCCCCAATATTAGCATGCCGTATAATTGCTTTTTTTGAATATAAATGGCAATGATGTTTTGTAGCTTTTCTTGATACTGATCAAAGAGTTTGAAATGAATCAATTTCTTCCCTACTGTAGTTTGAATTAAGATTAATAGAATAATACACCCAAGCGCAATGGAGAAATATTGTTGCAATCCTGCTAAGTAAAATTGTCTGCCTACAAAACCAAAAAACAATCCTAGCAAAGCGTATAGAAAAATCCTGCCTGAATGATAGAACAGTATTCCGATTAATTTTTTTTGTGGTGGTAAATAGTAAACTGGAAGTGATAATGCAATAGGACCACACATGCCTACGCAATGAAAGCTGCTAATGATTCCTAAAGCAAAACCTGATATTAATAATTGCCAAGACATTTAGCGAATCAATATTTTCTGTTCAGAATAGTATAGTTCTTTGCCAAGCTGCCAATTGATTTTTATATCGTAGGCCCCTTTTTGCAAAGTCTTCTTTAAAAATATTTGTCTATTGGTTGAGTCCACTTGTAATGCCGCATGATAATCATTTCGATCATCTGTGATGCAATAAAAGAATACGTCACCAGAAACGGCAAATCCTTTTTGTTCCTGAGGCAGATGAATAATTACTGCATCTGTATCTTGCTCAACTTTTACTTCACTAATTTTTGAAGCATTTTTAATTCGATCTATTTTATCTTGATAGCGAAGCTCATCTTTATAATATTCCTTACTTACTAAATCGTATTTAGTAGTAACTGCACGATATACCAGGTAACCGATGAACGATCCGAAAACAATAAACACAACTACTAATTTATTACCCCAGTTCATTGTTCTATAATTTTAAATGATAACTAATTTTTTATTCCTTCAAATTTAACCATGATAGGTAGGACTTGAAATTAAATTTAGTGACTTTATTTTGTAGCAGTCAAAACGAAATTAAAAGCAGTAACAGATGGTCTTTAAAAATGTATTGCGGATAGAGTTTATCCGCAATACAAAATATAGCAATCAATCTAGTGTAAACTTATTTAACTACTGTGGCCTTAGTTTTTGTTGAATCAACTTTTGCTTTTGTTGAATCAATAGCCGGGCCAGCACTAGCTTTTTCGTCATATAATACACCCTGAGGTTCTTTTCCCTTAGCAGGTTTAGTGCCAACCAATGATTTTACATAACTAGCCAATTGAGCAATTTGAGTAGGAGAATAATCATCCTTCCAACTCTTCATTCCTTTTTCAGGATACCCGTATTTGATAGTTTTGAAAATGTCTTTGATAGAACCTCCATGTATAAAGTAATTATCTGTCATGTTAGGTCCAACTGAACCACCACCATCCGCTAAGTGACAAGCGGCACAAATGGTTGTGAAGATTTTCTGAGCTGCTTCATGATCTGCAGGAGAGGTAAGATAAGTAACCGTATTTTCATCTACATTGCTGGCAGATTTTTTCAAGTACTCTTCTTTATCAGCTGCAGCTTGCTCTAATGAAATAGCCAATTCTTCTTTACTTAATGGTGCAGATTTTGCCACATGATATCTATACATATAAAGTCCAGCAAAAATGATGGTTAAATAAAATCCATACAACCACCATGGCGGAAGACGATTATCCAGTTCTCTGATGCCATCATAATCGTGACCTAAGTCGATCGAAGATTCTTCTTGAATAGGTTTGAAACTATTGAAATTATCCCACCACTTTAAGAAAGAAGAAGTTTTTTCTGCAGGCACTTCTTCAGCATCAGCAATAATTGCAGCTTCTTTGGCTAATAATTTTTTAAGATTTACTAAGAGTACCCATAGGATTAATAACTCTAAGAAAATCACAGAAACCATTACATAGAATGATGTTAACGCTAATCCAGCGATAGAGGTTTCTTCTGCAACAGCAGCTGTTGCAGCGGCAGGTGCATCTGCAGCAAATAAAGCTGAAGTGGTAAGGCATAGCAAGGCAATCGTTAAAAATTTACCTACGCCACTGTTACCTTTTTTACGTTCGTCTTTGTAACGTTGAAGATACACTTGGGCGGCCCCAAGTATTACATTGGCCAAAAGGCCAATGGCTAATAATAATCCCACTATTATTACTAGCAGTACTTGTGCCAAAGGATTGGATAATTCCGAAGCCTTTGGTGGGCCAGCCGCAAATGCATCATTTGAACTAAAACCGATAGAAATCACAACTACCAGAGCTTTAACCCAATAAGATATGGAAGAATATTTTTTAAACATGTCAGTTGATTTAAGGTTTGTCTTAATTATCAAGGGGTAAATGATTGATTTTATCTAGCGATTTTTTATCTGAAGTCATTACCCAAATAGTCATCCCTACAAAGAATGTAAAGAAGATGGTTAATGAGCTCAACCCAAAAATGTCAACACCTGTAATCGTTTCTAAATAATGAATGAATTTCATAAACCCTTTATTGTTTGATGATCAGCGATTGCTTGTTTAGCAATCGCTGATGATACTTTTTAATTTGTTAAAGCAGCTACTGTTGGCTTTGGTGCATTTTTAATATCAGTTCCTACTCTTTGCAAATAAGCAATCAATGCAAGAATTTCTGTATTAGTACCAGCTTCCAATTTTTCTGCTTTCAATCCAGTCTGAATTTTTTTCGCTTGCTCAATCAGATCTGCATTGGCTTGTAAGTCGTACCCTTTTGCATAAGGCACTCCTAAAGTTATCATTGCACGAATCTTTGCAGGAGTAATAGCAGTATCTATTTTGTTTTCATATAACCATGTATAAGAAGGCATAATAGAACCAGGGCTCATACTCTGAGGATCTTGCATGTGGTTAAAGTGCCAGCTATCTGGATACTTTCCACCAACACGTGCTAAATCCGGACCAGTTCTTTTACTTCCCCATTGGAATGGATGGTCGTAAACAAACTCACCTGCTTTGCTGTATTCGCCATAACGTGCAACTTCATCACGGAAAGGTCGAACCATTTGAGAGTGACACAAATAACAACCTTCACGGATATAAATATCTCTTCCTTGTAATTCTAAAGGAGTATATGGTTTAACTGCAGCAATGGTTGGAATATTGCTCTTAATTAAGAAGGTAGGAACTAATTCCAAGATACCTCCAATAGCAACAGCAACTAAACTGAACAGCAACATTTGTATAGGTCTAGCCTCAATCCATCTGTGCCAATATAATTTATTATGCTTTTCAGTATGTGCTTCTTGCGCTTGTGATTCCAGTGCTGGTGCTTCAGCAGCTTCGTCAGCAACTAAGCTTCCGGCCTTCACTGTTTTATAAATATTGTATACCATGATGAACACACCAGACAAATACAATACACCACCAATACTTCTGGTGATATACATTGGAATGATATGGGTTACAGTTTCTAAGAATTGGAATTTTAAAGTTCCTTCAGCTGTAAATTGTTTCCACATCAAAGCCTGTGTAAATCCAGCCCAGTACATTGGAATCGTATATAAAATAATACCAATGGTACCAATCCAGAAATGGTTTGTCGCCAATTTTTTGGAATACAAAGGAGTATTATAAATCCTAGGAATTAACCAATAGAGAATAGAAAAAGTTAAGAAACCATTCCAACCCAAAGCACCTACGTGAACGTGTGCAATGGTCCAGTCTGTAAAGTGTGTGATAGCATTCACACTCTTAATACTTAACATAGGACCTTCAAAAGTAGACATACCATAACAGGTAATCGCTACCACCATAAATTTTAAAATAGGATCTTCTCTTACTTTATCCCAGGCACCACGTAATGTGAACAAGCCGTTCAACATACCACCCCATGATGGAGCAATAAGCATGATACTAAATACGGTACCCAAGCTTTGCGCCCAATCAGGCAAAGCAGTGTATAATAAGTGGTGAGGCCCGGCCCAGATATATAAGAAAATCAAAGCCCAGAAGTGTATGATCGATAAACGATAACTATATACAGGTCTGTTAGCAGCCTTAGGTAAGAAATAATACATAATACCTAAGTAAGGAGTAGTAAGGAAGAATGCCACCGCATTATGTCCATACCACCATTGTACCAACGCATCTTGTACTCCTGCATAAAAACTGTAGCTCTTTAACCAACTAAAAGGTAATTCAAAAGAGTTTACAACGTGAAGCATGGTGACTGTAATCCAGGTTGCAATAAAGAACCAGATTGCAACGTACAAATGTTTTTCTCTGCGTTTAATGATGGTACCAAACATATTAATACCAAAAACGATCCAGATCAAAGCAATTAGAATATCAATCGGCCATTCTAATTCGGCGTATTCTTTACCCGAAGTGTAGCCAGCCAATAATGTAACTGCTGCAAGAACAATAATTAATTGCCAACCCCAGAAATGAATCTTGCTCAGTGTATCATTAAACATGCGCGCTTTACATAAACGCTGCAATGAATAATAAACTCCCATGAACATTCCATTTCCAACAAAGGCGAAAATAACCGCGTTGGTGTGAACAGGTCTTACCCTACCAAATGTGGTAAAGGGCAATCCGAAATTGGCAGCTGGCAGATAGATTTGCACAGCTATCAATAGACCGGCAAGCATACCTACTACGCCCCATAAAATGGTGGCAAAGGCAAATTGCTTTACAATCCGGTTGTCATAATAGAATTTTTCTACTTGCATGTGGATAGTTTGGTTTTGGTTTGGTATTAGCGATGATTAAAAGATTTAAAGGGATTCGACTTTTGCTGGATCTGAAATTTCCTTGGCTGGAACTGAATCTAGCAACATTCGCATGGGCGGACTCATTTCGTCGTCATACTGTCCGGTCTTAACACTCCATAAAAAAGCAACCAGAAACAGCGCGGCTACAGATATACTTGCCAGTAAAAGGATAATAATAACACTCATAGTGGGTGGTGTTGTAATATTAGTAAAAGTAAATGTGTATCAATGACCAATCCATGACAATACTCAACCAGTTTTATGATATTTATCATGTATTACAAAAAAATGAACCGCGTTTAAATATTTTTATTTGAGACCCATTTTCCAACTCAATAAATTACTTGCGCCAAAGCTGATGAGCAAGATGGTTAAACTGCTTGCCGGCATCAAAATAGCAGCCACCATTGGCGATAAATTTCCACTCACTGCAAATGACTCCCCCACTATATTGTACAAAATAGAAACGATAAATGCAGTCCATACTAACACCTTATTAGCCTTACAGAGCAACAAAAATTGATGAAACTTTGGAAGCATCGAAGCTTCTAAAATCACATCACTTGCGGGTGTAAACGTGGCAGTATTTTCTGTGATGGCAATTCCTACATCTGCCTGTTTTAGTGCACCAGCATCATTTAACCCATCCCCTACCATCATCACTTTTTTTCCTGTAGCCTGAATCATTTTGATGGCTTCCAATTTATCCTCGGGTTTTTGATGAAATAAAATGGGTGTATTCTTACCTAATAATTGTTCTAAATAATCCTTTTCACCTGCATTATCTCCACTAAGAATTGAAATGGGGTAACCTAATTTTCGAAGCCGCTTCATTATAGCAGGAACTTGATCGCGATAATGATTTCTAAATCCAAATCTTCCTAACACTTTTCCATTTACCCATACAAAAACGGCCGAATCCAAAGCACTAACCTGCTCTGCTTTTTTAACAAAATAAGCCGATCCTAATTTCAATTGATCACCCTCAACAGTTCCTGCAATTCCCTTTCCAGGAACCTCACTAAAATCATGTACGCGTATATTTTGGGTATCACCCTGCTTTGCCCATAATGCAATTGCTTTACTCAAGGGATGCGTTGAGTGAGATGCTAAAACTGAGATTTTTCTTTTAATAGATTCATCCAGTATTTCGCCATCATAATTAATATCCTGATACCTTCCAGTAGTAAGTGTTCCAGTCTTATCAAAAACGATGTAGTTGATATCCGCAATATCTTCAATGGTCTGTGCATTTCTAAGATAAAACCGATTCCTTCCAAGTCTCCTTAAAATATTTCCGTTAGTATAAGTATTGCTTAATAATAAAGAACAAGGGCAGGCTACGATCAAAACAGATGTAACTACATGGCCTATTTTTGTTGGATCGATCACCCACCAATAAATAGCTGCAGTAATAGCAATTGTAAATAAGATCCAGGTAAAATAACGACTTAATAAATGTACAAAAGAACGCTCGCTATCGTTTCTATCGCGCTGAAATTCGGAACGATTCCAGAGTTTTGTTAAATAACTTTGTGCTACCTCTTTGATCACGAGTAATTCAATATTACTACCGATCTGTTTGCCCCCTGCATAAACAATTTCTCCCATTTCTTTTTCAACAGGAACAGATTCACCCGTAACAAAACTATAATCGATCAATGCCTTTCCTCTTGTTAGGATTCCATCAGCAGGAATTAGTTCCTGATGATGAATCAAAATAGTATCATCTAAAACAATATCTGGCAATGCAACAGATTCGGATTGTTCATTCTTGATTCTTGTAACTGCAATGGGAAAATAGGCAGTATAGTCGCGCTCAAAACTCAATTGCTGATAAGTTTTATCCTGCAATACACGGCCAATCAACATAAAGAAAACAATGCCAGCCATGGAATCAAAATAACCTGCTCCGGTTCCACTAATAACCTCATACAAACTTCTTCCAAATGCAACTACTACCGCCAAAACAATGGGGGCATCAATATTCAAAAAACCATGTTTCAAACTTTTCCAGGCACTGATATAAAATTCTGAAGTACTATAAAAGAATACAGGCAAACTCAAAATGATATTCATGTATCTAAAAGTGCCTTGCAAAAAAAGTTCTTGTGAATCTATGCCTAGGTATTCAGGAAAACTAAACAACATAATATTGGCAAAACAAAATCCTGCAACTCCTAACTTATATATCTTAGACATATTAAGTGTGGGCCGTTGCTGTTTTAAGTCTTTAAAACTGATGTATGGCTCGTATCCAATTGACGCTAACAATTCAGCTACCTCTCGCATCGAAACATGTCTGTGATCGAATACGATATCTGCCTCTTTTCTTTCGAAATTTACCTTCGAACCAATTACGTGTTCGTTTAGTCTATGCAAATTCTCCAATAACCACAAACAGCTACTGCAGTGCATTTGCGGTAAATAGAAATTTACATGCGTTTCTGTATCATTAGTAAAACTCAGTAAAGCATTTTTAATTTTTTGGTCATCGAGAAATGCAAATTTATCATCTCTGATCTTAATTCGCTGGTTAGTCCCCGGGTTATCACTGATCGTATAATAATCACACATTCCAGTCTTGTTCAAAATCTCAAAAACCATCTTGCATCCATCACAACAAAAATGCTTGTCGTGTGCAATAATAGTTTTCTCATCGCAGTCCTCACCACAATGATAACATTGCACTTTAGTTTTTTGCGAAACAGAAATTTCAGACATAGATTGAATTTACAAAAAATTACTTAGTGAACGCAGTATAAAATATTAAGATAATTAATGGCTAGACTTACCAGTAATTTTAGGGTATAGCAAGCTACCTTCTACATGAATCCACTGGTATACTTTGCTCTCTAATTGAAACATTTCATTTACACATTCCTTCCAGTCTTTATGCCAGGATGGTTGGATATTATAATCCTGTAATAAATGTCTTAATTTCTGAAGTAGGTTGGTAATTACTTGTTGACGCTGATGAATAGATTCAAGAGCAGTAGGCTGTAAAAAATGTTCTCCTTCTTTATTAATTTTATTTTTTGCATTCTTTTTAATGGAAGGAAAAATAATGCCCGCTTCTTTCAGGAAAAAATGTTTGATCTCATCATTCAATTTCATAAAAATTAAATGAACTAATTCAGATAGGGGAATGGAAATATCTTTACCGTAATGATTTGATAATAAAAATGTTTCAATTTTACGGCAAGACTCTGTAATGGAAGGATGATAGTCCTTCAAAATGAGAGCACATAACCCTTCCGGAGTTAGTAATTCATTTGAAACAGTATCGTTTTGATTAGTCAACATCTACCTCTATTTACGTGCAAGATATTCACGTATAGAGCTTTAGCAAATGACAGTACTCAATAACTTGCATGATTTTTGTCATGTTTTGAATTGTCAATCTGCCCTTTAATCCTGTAGATTAGCTGTTTTAATAAGTTCCTTCTGGCGTAAGATTTTTATTTTTTTACCATCCAATTCAACCATTCCATCTTTCTTGAATTCAGAGAGTAAACGAATAGTTGATTCAGTAGCAGTACCAACCAGATTAGCAATTTCTTCACGTGATAAGCGAACACTTAAGGTTACACCATCCGCTTCAAATCCATATGTTTCTTTAATAAAAAGCAAGGTTTCTGCAAGTCTTTCACGAATAGGCTTTTGGGCAAGATGCGTGAGCTTTACTTCCGCTTTATGCAATTCATCACTCAATAATTTCATCATTTCAAAAGCTAGTCCTGTATCGCTTTTGAGTACACTAATGAACAATTCTTTTGGAATAAAACAAACCTGAGTATCTTCTAATGCAATAGCACTAGCGCTATATCTTTCTCCACTTAAAAGTGCTCGATAACCCAACACATCTCCACCACGTAATAACCTGATGATTTGTTCTTTTCCGTCGTCTCCTAAATGTGATAATTTAACCTTCCCATCATTGATACAATAAACTCCAAAAGGGTAAGATCCTTCGTTAAAAAGGGTTTGCCCTTTCTTGTAGATATTACATATTTTTTGTTCGTTTATCTCTGCAATAAATTCCTGCTTTGCCTTACAAAAAACTGAAGTAAAGCGCTGAGCACAGGATTGACAAGTAGTAGGATCATGAAAGTGGGTCATGAAGTTTTTTGTTTTTGTTTAAACCGGTCAGGCAAAGCTCGTTATTAAATTGCACAAAAAAACCGATGTTTATAAATAACATTGATTTTCCTAAACAATATTTATAAGCTGCTGCAAGTTAGCTATAAATTGAATATTTGATCATTTCCCCCCAATTAAAATAGGAATGGACTTTTTCGACTGCAATTTTAAATAATTTATGAAAACTTTCAAAATTGCAAATGGCCTTTTAATCATACAAATTCTAGCATAGTTCCCCTTACATTTACACCCAATATGGCTTATTTTAACTGGAATGACAGCATTAACCTACTCAAAAAAAGTAGTTTTCGAAGATTTTCGAACGCTTTGAAAGTATACAGTAGTTTCCAGCTAACAAAACTGATTGGCAAACCCATTCAATGGGGATACCCCATATCTATTTCTTTTGAACCAACCACTTCCTGCAACCTTCGATGCCCTGAATGCCCAAGTGGCATGAGAGCATTTACCCGTCCTACAGGTATGCTTGATCAAAGTTTCTTTAAAAAAACGATTGACGAAATCTATAAGGAATTACTTTATCTGATTTTTTATTTCCAGGGAGAACCATTTTTAAACCCAGATTTTCTGGAAATGGTCAAATATGCCCATGAGAAAAATATTTATACCGCCACGTCTACCAATGCCCATTATTTAACTGATGCTAAAGCAAAAGCTACTGTAGAAAGCGGATTGGACCGTTTAATTATTTCAATTGATGGTACCACACAAGATGTTTATGAGCAATACCGGATTGGAGGAAATCTGGAGAAAGTAATCGAAGGAGCTAAAAACATTGTGAAATGGAAAAAAGCACTTAACAGCAAAACGCCATTTGTCTTCTTTCAGTTTTTAGTAGTAAAACCTAATGAACATCAGATCGAAGCCATAAAAAAATTAGGTGCTGAAGTTGGGGTTGACCAAGTTCGATTTAAAACAGCTCAAGTCTACGATTTTGTAAACGACCCACATCAACTAGTTCCTACTATTGACAAGTTTAGTCGTTATAAAACCGGGAAAGATGGAAAAAGGCAGGTAAAAAGTGGACTGAATAACCATTGCTGGAGACTTTGGCATGCCAATGTAATTAGTTGGGATGGCCTTGTAGTACCCTGCTGTTTTGATAAAGACGCGATGCACCAACTTGGGAACCTTAAAAATCAAAGCTTTAAAGAGATTTGGAAAAATAATAACTACCATCAATTTAGAAACGACTTAAGCATCAGTCGCAAAAACATTGATATCTGCTCTAATTGTAGTGAAGGATTAACCGTTTGGGAAGAATAAACGTTAAAATGAGGCTCATTGAAAAAAATCTTTTAAAATTTTAATGTTTTTTTAATGTTTCCCCATTAGCTTTGCACTCGGAACGTATTTTTCATCACATATGCTTGGATTTAACTTCGCATGGGAATAGAAAAAGACATAAATCAGTATCAGTTTAGAAACGACTATCAGAAGGCTGAGGTCAATCTCATCTACACTTGTAATTGGATCAATGAAAAGATGAAGCAAATCATTGATGAAGCAGACATCACAACCCAGCAATACAATATTCTTCGCATTCTCAGGGGAAGCAAAATGCCCATAAGCACTTTACAGATTCGTGATCGTATGCTCGATAAGATGAGCGATACCAGTAGAATTGTAGATCGTTTGGTGAAGAAAGGACTCGCAGAAAAAGCAACTTGCGAATCTGATAAACGTTTGGTAGACATACGTATCTCAGAAAAAGGGCTTTCTTTATTGGAACATCTGGATATTCGAAATTCAGATATCGATAATATCATGCATAACCTAACTGAAGCGGAAGCCATTCAACTCAGTTTTTTACTCGACAAGGTTCGGGAGAAGTAATGCTCAAATGTGTATTACCACATACTAATTCAAATTCCTTCCACATTTTTTTTTGCCTAAGAACATAAGTATAAATTCGTAGCATGAAGCTAACAAATACGCTCAGCTTATTCCTATTAAGCTGCATTTTCTCTGTTTCAGGAATTACACAATCTCCACGCAATTTCGAATTCAGAGCAGTTTGGGTGGCATCAGTAGAAAATATCGATTGGCCTAGTTCAAAGAATTTATCAGTAGCAGAACAAAAGGAAGAATTCATTAAGTTATTGGACATGCATCAGCAAAATGGGATGAACGCTGTAATCGTTCAAATACGACCCGCAGGCGATGCCTTATATCCTTCAAAATACGAACCCTGGAGTGAATATTTAACTGGTCAACAGGGGAAACCACCCAGCCCATTTTATGATCCGTTAGAATTCATGATCAAGGAAACGCATAACCGAGGCTTAGAATTTCATGCATGGTTGAATCCGTATAGAGCAGTATTTAATATGCACACTTCTTCTATCGCTCCAACTCATTTAACGCAACTACACCCTGAATGGTTTTTGGTATATGGGGGTAAAAAATATTTTAATCCCGCTCTTCCTGAAGTAAGACAGCATACTGTAAATGTGGTTAAAGATATTTTGACCAGATATGATATCGACGCAATACATATGGATGATTATTTCTATCCTTATCGTATAGCTGGCAAAGAATTCCCAGACCAAAAGTCTTACTTGCAATATGGAAAGGGGATGAATAAAGAAGATTGGCGCAGAAGTAATTGTGATAGCATCATTAAGCAATTATATGAAACGATTCGCAACATCAATCCACGTGTAAAATTTGGTATCAGTCCATTCGGCATTTGGCGAAACAAAAGTCAAGATCCAATGGGAAGTGATACCAAAGGCGGACAAACCAATTATGATGATTTGTATGCAGATATTTTATTGTGGCTTGACAAGGGTTGGATAGATTATGTAGTGCCGCAATTGTATTGGGAACGCGGACATAAATTAGCAGATTATGATACTTTATTAGATTGGTGGAACCAACATACATATGGACGACAATTGTTTATCGGACATGGTTTCTATCGTGCCGGCAGCAATCCGGCATGGAGAAAAACAGATGAAATTCCTAAACAAATAGAGGCTTTAAGAAATTACAAAACAACCCAGGGTAGTGTGTATTTCAACAGTAAGGTATTTGAAAAAAATCCGCTTGGCTGGAGTGATAGTCTTCGCAATAATTATTATTATTACCCTGCACTGGTGCCTCCAATGCCCTGGATAGACGATGCTGTTCCTGTGCAACCAACGGTAACAAAATTGCAAAACGGATTAATAGAACTCACCAATAATGGCACCGAGAAAATCAAATCATTTGCTGTATTTATTCTGGATCAAGGTGTAGAAATAAAACTGGCAAATGCACAATTGGTTCAGATAATTGTTACTGATAAAAATGCTCGATTCAATCTTGCCAATGTTCCAGATATAGAAGGCAAAAGAGTTTGTGTGGCCTCGGTTGATCGTAATAATAATGTGAGTCAGCTATTAGAATTAAAATGAAGATCCTGAACCATAAAAGAATTCAGCATCTTCATTTTCCTTTTTTTCTTTTAATGAATTATCTCTTCCCGATAACTGTTTGTTCTAAGTAACGGAAGTTTCAATTTCGGACTAATGATAAATGGAACATGTTCTACTACTGTTACTGCAGTATCTAATCCAAAAGCCTTCTGATCTGATTGAGAATAATTTTTGATAGTAAAATATGAATCCATGATAAATCCTTCCTTCATTGAAAACTCATTTTCAACCGAAAGGAATGTTTCAATAATAACATAAGTGATGTCTGCATGGAACGTATTTGTATCTAAGCTTTCATATTTATTCTGTACATATATCTCATGATGCGCGTACATATCCTGCATTACTTTTTTAAATAGCTGATTGATTCTCAACTGAACCCTAAATCCAAGATTGAAATCCACTCTTATGATTTTTCCAGGTACTATTTCTTTAGTTGTAAACTCCATCGTATACGGATTATCGGAACGATGAATATGCACGAACCAATACACTTCCGCTCTCTTTGGTTTCCTATGCAGGATACTATGCATGATTCGCTTTTCGATCTCCCCTTCATAATCCGCTTTAGTAAGATATACCAGGTGGGTTGCATATTTTGGATAGTCTTTATCAACACTTAAATCTAACAACCTATTTACATAGTCAGAGAGTTTTACAAATTGCAAATACCTATTTGTAATTTTTCTGGCACGATACCAGATCACCATGATAAAAATTAATCCAAATTCAAAAAACAAGAACATCCAACGTTGTTTGATCTTAGCCACATTGGTAATAAAGAAGGCGAACTCAACTGTTACAAAAACAAACATAATCGCATAAATAATTACAACAGACCATTTCTTCACTCTTCGCATATACATAAACATCAAAGTAGTAGTCATTAACATCGCTATTACGATAGAGAATCCATATGCGGCTTCCATGAGTGCACTTTCTCTGAAATAAAACATCATACCCACACAACCAATCCATAAAATCCAGTTTAAACTTGGAATATAAATCTGCCCCTTTACATCGGTAGGAAACTTTATTGTAACACGAGGCCAACAATTCAAACTGATGGCTTCATTGATTAAAGTAAATGATCCACTAATCAAAGCCTGACTTGCTATAATAGTAGCTAATGTTGCAATAACAACGCCCGGGAGCAAGAACCAATGTGGCATTAATTCATAAAATGGATTTAAGCCATTTAATGTTGGATTATGATGTGAAAGTATCCATGCACCCTGACCCATATAATTAATGATCAAAGCAGTTTTTACAAAGACCCAACTAACCTGAATATTTTTTCTTCCACAATGACCTAAGTCGCTATACAATGCCTCCGCACCAGTTGTACATAGGAATACCGCACCTAATAACCAGAACCCATGAGGATAGTTCACTAAAAGATCATACGCATAATAAGGATTGATGGCTTTAATGATTTCTGGTGTATGGCTAATTTGTATGGCTCCTAAAAAAAGAATCATGGAAAACCATACCAGCATAATGGGGCCAAATGCAAATCCCACCACTTTTGTTCCAAATCGTTGAAAGAAAAATAGTAATGAAATAATTCCAATTACAATACCTACAGTAAGATTGTTTCCTGGTACAATAATTTTTTCAAGACTTGGAATACCACTCAATCCCTCTACAGCAGAGGACACTGAAATTGGCGGAGTAATAATACCATCTGCTAATAATGTGGCGGCTCCTATAATTGCCGGAATATATAACCATTTAGCATATCTGCGAACCAAGGCATACAAAGAAAATATTCCGCCCTCACCCCTATTATCTGCTCTTAAAGTAAGGAATACATATTTGAAAGTAGTCTGTAAGGTAAGCGTCCAGATCACACATGAAATACCCCCGTATACTAGTTGTTCTGTGATTTGTCGATCACCCATAATAGAACGAAAAACATATAATGGCGAAGTACCAATATCGCCATAAATAATACCTAAAGTAACCAATAAACCAGCTGCACTGATTTTACTAATTTGGCTGTGACCAGCCTGTTGTTGCGAAGACATTTAATAACTGTTTAAGTTCGAGCAATGATACAGCAGTAACTATGAATGATAGGAATGAGCGACGCGAGCGCATCAGGGGATTGAAACCATTCGTTACAAATCGTTAGAGATTGTAAAAGTAGATTGTATTAAGATTAATATATTTTTTTGGACAAAACTTAAGCAGAATTTAATAAGGGGAATGTTTTGCAACTATATAAATAAGATACTAATATTTATAAAGAACCACCTTCTACTAAAATCGAATCCAGAATAACTTTTTCTATTTCATCAATTCCTTTCAGGCTTGCAAACATTTGTTTAAAAGCAAGTTGTCCCAACTTAAATCCGCTGGTTTCAACATAAGTAATTTTGGGGTTGTACAGTGTTGGTATTAACCCATTACTAATCCCAATAATGGAAATATCTTCTGGTACTTTTAAATTTAATTCGTGAACGGCATGCATCACACCCATTAATATCATATCACCCATACAGAAAACTGCATCCGGTATTTTGTTCTTGAAAAGTTCCAAACAAAGCTCCCTAGATGTTTCAACTCTTTCAGGAAAATGGTATTCAACATTTGAATCCTTTGCATGCAAATCAAAATAGCTTTTGAAAGAGGCATACCTTAATTTAGTGATACTCAAATGCGGGTGACCGAATAAGGCTAAAACGTTTTTTTTGCCCTTTTCAATAATTGATTGAGCTGCAATTTGCGCTGCTTCTTCATCTGCTAAACAAACTTTATTAAATCCACTTACTTCTGCTACGCGATCAAAAAAAACAACAGGCACTCCAGATTCTTGTAATCTTTTGAAAGGGGTCATGTCTTCCGTTTCAATTGAAATAGATACAAACAATCCCATGATTTTATTTCTTCTTAGAACATTAATATTTGAAATTTCTAATGAAAGTCTATCGAGCGATTGCATGATCATGATGGAATAACCATGCCTTACTGCTTCTTCTTCAACAGCCGATATGAAATAGTCGTAAAAATAATTTCTAATGGTGGGCACAATAATTCCTAAAACATTACTCTGCTGCGTGCGCAATTGTACTGCAAAATTATTAGGCTCGTAATCGAGTGTGGCAGCTAATTCTTTTACTCTAATTTTTGTTTTCGCGGAGATATCCGGATGGTCTTTCAACGCTCTAGAAACAGTAGATATACTAATGCCTAATAGTTCTGAAAGTTTCTTCAATGTATTTTGCTGAATCGCCATATTCTTTCCACGAATTGTAATAGAACACTCGAAGACGTGAAGGTAAAAATTTATGACTTAAAGAAATATTTTAATATTTAAGCGGGTAATTAACCCTCTTGAATTACATTTTCATCTTTTCCCGGCCATTTTCCGAATTTCTTTTCAGTTGCAGCAAATCGGAACTTAAAAATGTTTTTAACCTGATTTCTAACAAATAGTGCCTGGGCGATATCCCCTAAAAACCAAAAAGGAATTTTGTAGTGCACAATATCTGTCATTTCAACCCCACCCTCTACAGCTTTGAAATGATGCTGATGATGCCATAATGCATAAGGCCCGAATCTTTGTTCATCTATGAAATATTGCTTATTCACTACTTGAGTAATTTCTGTCATCCAATATAATGGGATCCCTAAGATCGGCTTAACAATATATTCAATAATCTGCCCTGCATACATCCATTCGCCATGGTGCTTTGAAATAACAAGAAAACCCAAATTACTGGGGGTAATATCTTTTAAATTGTCTGGGCGACTAAAAAACTCCCAGGCTTGCTCCAAACTGATAGGCATTTTCTGAACCGTTTTGATAGAATATACTTTCGACATCTTTGTTGTTTCGTATATAACAAATCCTACTTTAGATTGTTCGGATAATTGTTATGCAGGGAAATCCAGTCAGCTGAAAGCTTTCATTTATCTTTATAGCATGGCAACCCTGGATCAACAAAAAGCTCAATTCAATAAAATTTACGAAGCCCTTAATACGCAACAAAAAATTGCTGTCGATACCATCGAAGGCCCTGTAATGGTAATTGCTGGTCCGGGTACAGGTAAAACTCAGATCTTAAGTGCAAGAATTGGAAAGATTTTATTAGAAACAGATACTTCACCAGAAAACATTCTTTGCCTAACCTATACAGATGCTGGTGCAGTTGCCATGAGAAAAAGGTTACTGGGATTTATTGGACCGGATGCCTATAAAGTAAACATCTATACTTTCCATGCCTTTTGTAATGATATTATTCAGGAAAATTTATCATTATTTGAAAAGACCTCTCTCGACCCCATATCCGATTTGGAGAAAATTGATCTGTTCAAACAACTGATCGATAGTTTCGAAAAAGACAATCCCTTAAAACGCTATAGAGGAGACGTCTATTTCGAGATCAATAACCTCCAGCAACTTTTCAGTTCTATGAAGAAGGAAGGTTGGACCCCGGAATTCATCCAGGAAAAAATTGAGGAATACCTGAAGGATTTGCCTAATAGAGAAGACTTTGTGTATAAGAGAGCTTACAAACAATTTAAAGCTGGGGACCTTAAAGAAAATAAAATATTAGAAGAGCAGGAGAAAATGAACAAGCTTATCGCAGCTGTGAATGAGTTCCCCCATTTCCAACAATTGATGCGCAGAAGAAACCGTTATGATTTCGATGATATGATCAATTGGGTAATCAAAGCTTTCGAAGAAAATCCCACACTTTTATCGCGTTATCAAGAACAGTTTCTATATATTTTAGTGGATGAATATCAGGACACAAGCGGAACGCAGAATCGCTTGGTTGAATTACTGATTAATTATTGGGAACAACCCAATGTTTTTGTGGTAGGCGACGACGACCAAAGCATCTACCGTTTTCAAGGTGCTAACGTAGAAAATATGATTGGTTTTGCAAGACGATATCAAGAGGATCTGGTAAAAATTGTACTCACCAATAATTATCGTTCCGTACAACCAATCTTAGATATTTCTAAAACATTGATTGATCGAAATGAAGAAAGACTCATTAAACAAATTGAAGGGCTCAGTAAAACATTAACTGCTTCAAATAGTTCATTAGTGCATATCACAGACGCTCCGGTGATAAATGAATATGAATCTGTACGGCAGGAAATGATTGCCATCTGTTTACAAGTACAAACATTGTTGGAAAACGGGGTTTTGCCTGGTCGGATTGGAATTATCTATAAAGAAAATAAATTTGGCGAAGCCCTTGCTCAGTTCTTAAAACAACGAAAGATTGCTGTTTATAGTAAACGTAACCTGAATATTTTAGAGATTCCTCTTGCCAAAAAAATAATTCTATTCCTAAAATATCTTGCAGCAGAAATGGATACGCCTTTCGGTGGGGAAGAAATGCTATTCGAGATCTTGCATTTTGACTGGTTTAATATTCCTCCCATTCAAATTGCAACCTTAACAGCGATGGTTGCTGATAAAAAATATGGCGAGAACAGGACCAGTTTAAGAAAAACAATTTTCGAAAAAGCAAATGCACCCGCTGTTGATTTATTTAGCGCTCCTCCTCCATCTGGCTTAAAAACTGCCAGTGCCGCTGTTGAAAAATTAATTGGAGATGTTTCGAACTGTACACTGATCAACCTCTTCGAAAACCTGATACGAGATACGCAATTGCTTAGTTGGATCATGGTAAGTGATGACAAACACTGGCATTTACAAGTACTAACAGGTTTGTTTGAATTTATAAAAGAAGAAGCTAGTCGCAACCCTGCTTTATCACTAGACCAATTAGTGAATATATTTTCTCTTATGGAGAAAGAGGACCTTTCATTACCCCTGGTGCAGGTTAGCGGAAGCGATAAAGGTGTGAACTTATTAACCGCACATGGATCAAAGGGTCTGGAATTTGAATATGTTTTCTTTGCGGGATGTAATGCTTCCAGCTGGGAGAAAAAAAGAAAACCCGGGGGAGGCTATAGTTTTCCCGATACATTATTTCAATCTCAACCAAAAAAATCGGAAGAGGAAGAACTACGCCGATTATTTTATGTAGCAATTACAAGAGCTGAATTAAAATTGTTTATCTCTTACAGTAAATATAAAAATGATGGCAAGTCATTAGAGCCTTCTATGTTCTTAGCAGAAATTCAGGATGTACATAATTTGGCGGTACAACAAGTGATTCTTGAACCAACCATTATTAGCGAGTTTGCACTAGTACAATTTGAAGAAGAGCAGGCGCCAGAAATCGAAAAAATAGAAGCAGAATTCATTGATCGAATACTGGAGAAATTTGTAATGAATGTAACTGCACTAAATAATTACCTGAAATGTCCTTTGCAATTTTATTTTCAGAATTTAGTTAGGGTTCCATCAGGAAAATCAGAAGCAACTGAATTTGGTTCAGCTGTTCACTATGCATTAGAAAAATTATTTTCAAAAATGCAAATCAAAGAACAGTTCCCTGAACTGCCAGAATTTATCAACGATTTTGAATGGTATATGCATCGTCATAGAGAAAGTTTTACAAGAGAAGAATTTAATCGGAGAATGGAATACGGACATGGCGTACTCACCAATTATTATCAACAATACTTAGGAAGCTGGAATAAAATAGTAGCTGTTGAACGAACTATTCGAAACGTAGTGGTAGCAGGCATTCCAATAAAGGGAAAGCTAGACAAATTAGAATTCGATGGCAAATCTGTAAACGTAGTAGATTATAAAACTGGTGACATTGAAAAAGCGAAAAAGAAATTAAATCCACCTTCTGAAGAAGATCCCAATGGAGGCGACTATTGGCGGCAGGCTGTTTTTTATAAAATATTAGTGGATCATTACGAGCAGAAGAATTGGAAAGTAGTGAGTACAGAATTCGATTTTATTGAACCTGACAAGAAAAAGCAATTTCGGAAAGAAAAGATTGTGATCAAAGAAGAGGATCTTACAACTGTCACCCAGCAGATTAAAACAGTATGGAAAAAAATACAAGACCGTGAATTATATACTGGTTGCGGAAAGAAAGAATGTAACTGGTGTAATTTCGTAAAAGACAATAAAATGGCCATAGCCTTACATGAACTGAATGATATGGATGCTGGGAATGAAGAATAATTAACTTTTTTAAATAGCCCTGATTGCATTTAAACTAGTCTGGGGTTCTATATTTGCTGCAGGAACATAAATAGATCGGGTTATATGAAAAATAACAGCTCAAATATATTATTAGCCATTTTTTGCCTCCTAATTTCATTTGGTTTTTCTTCCTGTGCTAATATCATTCCACCAGGTGGTGGCCCAAGAGATTCGATTGCTCCTCGCTTAGTAATGGCCTTTCCGAAAGATTCTGCATTAAATGTAAGTACTTCAAATATTATTTTATCTTTTGATGAATACATTACACTCCAGAATACCAATGATAACCTAATCATTTCTCCCAATCCCAAAAACATACCACTAGTTGATTCGAAGCTTCATAATGTGACTATTAAATTGAGAGACTCTTTAGAGAAAAATACTACTTACTCATTTAATTTCGGCAATGGCATAAAAGATGTGAATGAAGGGAATATTGCTAAAGAATTGACTTATGTTTTTTCTACTGGTAAAAGGATCGACTCTAATCAATATAAAGGATCTGTTTTCTTAGCTGAGACCGGAAAACCTGATAGTACATTATTGGTAGTGTTACACAACAATACCCATGATAGTTCCATACAAAAAAACAAACCCAGATATTATGCCAAAATAAATGGCAAGGGGTATTTCAGTTTTAAGTTTCTTCCAGAAGGAGAATTCTCGGTATATGTAGTACCCAATGATTTTTCGAAAAAATATGATGATAGTACTAAGACATTCGCATTTTTAAATGAGCCGATTTTAATAAACAGTAATACCCGAACTGATACGCTTTATGCATACCAGGAATTTAAGAAAAAAGAGCCAAAGGCATTACAACCCTCCTCTAACAACAATAAACAGAAAGCTACAGCAGAAGATAAGAGATTAAAATATTCGGCAAATCTTGAAACAGGTGGTCAACAGGATTTATTATCGCCACTCGAACTAGAATTTGCAAGACCACTTAAATCCTGGGACAGTTCCAAAATTGTTTTATACGACACTTTGTTTAAACCCATTACTGGATATAAGTTATCAATTGACACAGGCAATACAAAAATCCGATTAGAATATCCCTGGAAAGAAAAACAACAATTCCGTTTGATAGTTTCCAAAGATGCAGTGAGCGACACTACAGGTACTAGTCTTACGAAATCAGATACCGCTAAAATTATTACTAAACGAGATGCCGAATATGGCAGTATAAGATTGCGTTTTACAAATGTCGATTTATCTAAACATCCTGTAATACAGTTAGTGGTTGATAATAAAATTTATGAATCCTATCCAATAACAGGGAAAGAACTAGTCAAAAAGCGATTTAAACCGGGTGAATATGATATTCGTATTTTATTCGATTACAATCAGAACGGTGTTTGGGATCCAGGATCATTTCACATTAAAAAACAACCGGAGTTAGTAAAGCCTTTTACAAAAAAATTGGTCGTCAGACCAGATCGGGATACGGATCAAAGTTTTATATTTTAATGTTTCATAAAATATCCGTTTAATCATTTGTATTATAATTGTCAATTCATTAAACATTAAATATTTAATGCATACTATTCATTTTTTATAGTCTAATTTCCGCAATCTGACAATCAATCCTGTTAGTTTTGTTTAACTGCTCCCCCCCCGGTGCATAAATTTAGATATATGAATGAATACTTTCAGCAAGGAAAGTACAGCAGTTTTGAATTAAAGGAACTTCTTAAGGCTTATCAGAAAGCAACAGATTCATACTTTATTAGTTCTATAACTGATCTTGAAGGTTTTATTATTTATGCCAACCCCAGTTTTTGTGAAATATCACAATATTCATCAACAGAATTAATTGGCAAAACACATAAAATAATGAGCGCCAATCATCATTCGGCTGATTTTTTTAAAGGAATGTGGGATACTATTTCTGCAGGTGAAGAATGGAAAGGGGAATTGAAGAACAAAGCAAAAGACGGTAAAGAATTTTGGCTGGATACTACCATAATACCCATCAAAAATAGTGAAGGAGCTGTTCAAAAATACATCTCTATTAATAGCAATATTACTGAACAAAAAAATGCAAGTGCAAAAAAAACAAAAAACTTTAATGACTTAGAAATACTGCTTCATATGATTTCTCATGAAGTTCGAAAACCCATCACCAACTTATTAGGAATCACAAATATGTATTCCAAAATTCCTCCTGATCCTCAGGAAACCGTCATATTATTGAATTACATCAAACAGAATTCATTGGAGCTTGATGCATTTACAAGAAAACTTACCATGCATATTTATGAGCTTAGTTTAGATGAAAAAAAAGAGCTCGAAATAAATTAAATTTGATTCCTTATGCAGCTTTTTTAGGATAATATCCCCAAGTTTTTGAAAATGAAACTTAAAGCAATTCGCTGCGTATCTTTACCTGATGCAACTGCCTTCAGCACTTCTAGAAAACGCTGTTTTACAATTTTCAAAGCTTCCTGGCATTGGAAAAAAAACTGCTTTGCGTTTAGTATTGCACCTACTGAAACAAGACGTGAATGAAGTGCAATTTTTTGGCGAAACCATTGCCAAAATGAGAAGAGATATTAAATTCTGTCAGCGATGTTTTAATGTGAGTGATGGACATATTTGTTCCATCTGTTCCAATACCATGCGTAACCAAAAAATGATTTGCGTGGTTGAAAATATTCGGGATGTGATTGCCATAGAAAGTACCCAGCAATTTAATGGCACATATCATGTATTGGACGGCATCATTTCCCCTCTTGATGGTGTAGGACCAGACCAACTAAACATTGAGCCGCTGGTTCAAAGAATTCAAAACGAACATATCGAAGAGCTTGTTTTTGCGCTGAGTCCGAATATACAAGGCGACACTACGATTTACTATATTCAAAAAAAGATTGCTCACTTACACTGCCATGTAACTACTATTGCCAGAGGTATTGCCTTTGGTGGCGAATTGGAATATGCAGATGAAATGACATTAGCCAGAAGTATCGCCAACAGATTACCTGTTCAACAATACGTGAAATAACTTCTAACACTAGTTGCATGAAACAATTAATTTCATTGTTCTTGATCCTGACTTTTTTTATAGAAGCTGGTGCACAGAAAATGTATGCCACTAGCTCAGGACAGGTGAAATTAAAGTCGGCCCCCAATGTCGAAACTTTTCTTGCTGTAAATGATCAAGCAGAAAGTAGATGGTTAGAGAGTAATGGTCAGATCTTCTTTACTATGCTACTTAAAGATTTCAATTTCGAGAACCCCATTACACAAACAGATTTTCTGGAACATTTTACTGAAAGTGGAAAGTTCCCAAAAGCAGTGTTCAAAGGGTTTATTCAAGACATACAACATATTGATTTAACCAGTTCTGGAGGCAATGAAATTTCGGTAGATGGCACTTTAATGATTCATGGTGTTTCTCAGAAAATAGTGATTAGGGGTAATCTAACCGTATTGAGTTCCGGCAAAATAATGCTGAATAGTGAGTTGAAATTAAGATGGAAAGATTTTAATATTTCCAGTAAAGCAATGAGATCAAAATTTGCTCCTGAAGCAATCATTAGTATTTATTGCATCTACGATTAGTACGTTCATTCGAATTAAAATACAGCCAACTGTAAATAATCAAAGTGGCGATATGCGGAAAACTATCGCATTCGTATTGTTCAAACCCCATTCCTACCTGAGTTATCATCATGATATTCTTGGAAAATCAAGCGCAGCCTGCTATTTTTGCAGAATTGCAGGCGGATTTGTTTATTGTTCGGCCTGTATATCCTGCAAAGGCTATCAACCTATGAGGAATAATCGAACTAATAAACGTCTTGAAGAGCCTTCTCACCGCTCCCAGCGTTCATTAGTTCAGACACATTAACTTTTCTTGGCAAATGCCCGGAAACAAAAGAATTGTATGAACATTAGAGAAGCATTGGCAAATAGAATATTGGTAATAGACGGGGCAATGGGTACCATGATTCAACGCCATAAATTAACAGAAGAAGATTATAGGGGCGAGCGTTTCAAAAACTGGCACACAGATGTTAAGGGTAATAATGATTTATTATGTATCACTAAGCCCGATATCATTATAGGTATTCATAAACTATACCTTGAAGCAGGTGCAGATATCATAGAGACCAATACTTTTAGTAGCACTGTTATTGCAATGGCCGATTATGAAATGCAATCATTGGCTTACGAATTAAATGTAGCTGCGGCAAAATGCGCTCGTGCAGCAGCTGATGAATATACAGCCAAAGACCCATCCAAACCTCGTTTTGTAGCTGGTGCAATTGGACCATTGAACAAAACACTAAGCTTATCTCCAGATGTAAATAATCCTGGTTACAGGGCTGTTAGTTTTGACGAAGTAGTGGAAGCCTATTACGAGCAAATTAAAGGGTTGGTTGATGGAGGAGTTGATGTGCTATTAGTTGAAACCATCTTTGATACCTTAAATGCAAAGGCTGCCATCTTCGCTATTAAAAAATATTTCAGAGATAGGGGCATTGCTGAATTGCCTGTTATGATTAGCGGAACTATTACTGATGCCTCAGGTAGAACTTTAAGCGGACAAACACTAGAAGCTTTTTATACCTCTGTGATGCATGCTAAGCCATTAAGTATTGGATTAAACTGTGCTTTAGGTGCTGCTGAGATGAGAAGTCATATTGAAGAACTGAGTCAGATTTCTTCATGCTTTACCTCTGCCTATCCAAATGCCGGCTTGCCAAATGCTATGGGAGAGTACGATGAACAACCTCATGAAACGGCACACTTTATTGAGGAGTGGGCAAGGGAAGGTTTCGTAAATATAGTTGGCGGGTGTTGCGGAACCACACCAGATCATATTAAACATATTGCTCAGCAAGTTCAGAACTTGGTACCGAGAGCCTTACCGGTTTTAGAAACCGCTTTATAATTATTATTATGTCTAGCATCAAACCATACTTACGTTTATCCGGTTTAGAACCACTAATCATAAGGCCCGAGACGAATTTTGTGAACGTGGGTGAAAGAACCAATGTAACCGGTTCAAAAAAGTTTGCCCGATTAATCAAAGAAAATAAATACGAAGAAGCATTATCTGTTGCCCGCCAACAGGTAGAAAGTGGCGCACAGGTTCTTGATGTAAATATGGACGATGCCCTTCTTGAAGGTGTTCAGGCAATGACCACCTTTATGAATCTGATTCAGTCTGAACCGGATATCGCCAAGATCCCGATCATGATCGACAGTTCGAAATTCGAAATCATTTTAGCTGGTTTAAAATGTGTGCAAGGCAAATGCATTGTCAATAGTATTTCAATGAAGGAAGGCGAAGCTAAATTCATTGAACAGGCTTTTATCTGTAAAGCATTTGGTGCAGCAGTAATTGTAATGGCATTTGATGAAATTGGACAGGCAGATACCAAGGAAAGAAAAGTAAGTATCTGTTCAAGGGCTTATAAAATATTGACAGAACAAGTTGGATTCGACCCTCAGGATATTATTTTCGATCCAAACATTTTTGCCATTGCAACCGGCATTGAAGAACATAATAATTACGCGGTTGACTTTATAGAAGCCACCAGAGAAATTAAACAATTGATGCCCCTAACCAAAGTAAGTGGTGGTGTATCCAATGTGTCTTTTTCATTTAGAGGAAACGACCATGTGCGTGAAGCTATTCACAGTGTATTCCTTTTTCATGCCATCAAAGCAGGTATGGATATGGGTATTGTAAATGCCGGACAGTTGGTAGTGTATGATGAGATAGAGCCCACACTTCGTCAGCTTTGTGAAGATGTAATTCTCAATAAGAATAACGATAACAACGAGGCTACTGAGAAACTGATTATCCATGCTGAAACAGTAAAAGCAAAGGGCAAAGTAGAAGTGAAGGATGAGAAGTGGCGTAACAATTCAGTGGAAGAAAGACTAAAGCATTCTTTGGTTAATGGGATCACTGATTATATTGATGCGGATACCGAAGAAGCTAGACAGAAATATCCCAAACCCCTTGATGTAATTGAAGGGCCATTGATGGCGGGTATGGATGTGGTAGGAGATTTGTTCGGTGCAGGAAAAATGTTTTTACCACAGGTGGTAAAAAGTGCACGCGTCATGAAGAAAAGTGTTGCGGTACTAACTCCTTTTATTGAAGCAGAAAAAGAAGAAAGAAAACAAGCCCATCTGGCAGCAGGTACCACCAATGAAGAAAGTGCAGGTGCGTCAAAAATATTATTAGCTACCGTAAAAGGAGATGTGCATGATATTGGAAAAAATATTGTGGGTGTTGTGCTCGGCTGTAATGGATATGACATCATTGATCTTGGAGTTATGGTTCCTGCAGACAAAATTTTAGAGGCTGCGATACGAGAGAAAGTTGATATCATTGGATTAAGTGGATTGATTACACCTTCATTGGATGAAATGGTTCATATCGCCAAAGAAATGAAACGCAGAGGAATGAAGCAACCACTCATGATTGGTGGTGCTACTACTTCCAGGATGCACACTGCAGTAAAAATTGCGCCAGAATTTGAAGAAGGAGTTGTGTATGTTTTAGATGCATCAAGAAGTGTAACAGTTGCTGGCTCGCTCTTGAATAAAGAACAGAAGCCCGAATTCTTACAACAATTAAAATCCGAATACAAACAACTAAAAGAAAGTTTCGATTCAAAAAAATCGACAAAAAACTATCTCCCTTATTCAGAAGCGAAGAAAAAGAAAACAAATATTAACTGGGAAAACTTTGAGCCCGTAACACCTGGACTAAAAGGCACTCAAGTTTTTGAAAATATTAGCCTGGATACACTAAGACCATTTATAGATTGGAAACCGTTTTTTATTGCCTGGGAATTGCATGGCAACTTTCCTGATATTCTTACAGACAGTGTGGTGGGTATAGAAGCCAGTAAATTATTTAAAGATGCCAATGACTTACTCGATAAAATCATTGCAGAAAATTGGCTGCAAGCAAAAGCTACAATTGGTTTCTGGGAAGCCGGTTCGAAAGAAGATGATGTGTTTGTAAAAACTGATAAAAATACGATTCAACTTTCATTCCTACGCCAGCAAATACAAAAAGCAGCAGATCAACCTAACTTATCACTGGCCGATTTTATTGCTCCAGTTGGGCATAGTAAAAAAGATCATATCGGTGCTTTTGCTGTAACGATACATGGTATTGAAAAACATATCAAAGCATTTGAAGTTGCATTAGACGATTATAATAAAATTATACTTCAGGCTTTAGCGGATCGACTTGCTGAGGCTCTTGCAGAATATTTGCACTTAAAAGTTCGAAAAGAAATCTGGGCTTATGCTACCGACGAACATTTGAGTAACGAGGAACTGATCAAAGAAAAATATTTAGGTATTCGTCCGGCTCCTGGTTATCCTGCCTGCCCGGATCATACCGAGAAATACAAGTTGTTTGATCTTTTAAATGCAACTGAAACAATCGGTATTAATCTAACAGAATCATTAGCTATGTATCCAGCATCATCGGTTTGTGGCTGGTATTTTGCAAATCCTCAAAGTCAGTATTTTGGAATAGGAAAAATACAACGAGATCAATTATTAGATTATGCAGCCAGAAAAAATATGGCATTAGAAGTTGCAGAAAGGTGGTTAAGTCCAATTCTTGATTAGAGTTTTGTAATTTCGCCTTGGATTAATTAAGAAAATAGATATGAAAAACAGGATGAAATTGGTTTGGGCTATTTTAATAGTACTTCCATTTATTACCAACGCACAGACAAAAAAAGAAAGAAAAGGTGAGTTTTATTTTTCTTGGGGATACAATAAAGAATGGTATACCCATTCAACTGTAAAAGTAAATCAGCCTGAATTAAATAATAATTACAGTTTAAAAAATATTCACTCGAACGATCATATCGGTTGGGACCAGGGTATATTTAGCATACCAATCAGTATTCCTCAATATAACTATCGTATTGGTTATTTTTTCAACAAGAAAAAAGGGTTGGCATGGGAAATTAATTTCGATCATACGAAACACATCATTACAGATGGACAGCAAGCACATTTAGTGGGAACTTTGGGTGGAAGGCAAGTTGATACCACTATTAACTTTTCAGCGTCAAACGGTTTTGTATACTATCTGAATAATGGCGCTAATTTTCTTCTGTTCAATCTTGTAAAAAGATGGAATTGGGAAGAAAGTAAAACAGGTAATTTCAAACTCGACTTTTTAGCGAAAGCTGGTATTGGTCCTGTGATACCTCACGTACAAAATACTTTATTCGGACAACCAAATGATGATGGGTTTCAATTTGGAGGTTGGAATATGGGTGTTGAAGCCGGTGTTCGTTCTACTTTTCACAAACATGTTTACTTAGAGTTTACTAATAAAATTGATTACGCACGTTATTCTAATTTAAAAGTATATAAGGGAACAGCGAAACAAGCTTTCGGCACATACGAACTAATACTAAGTCTGGGATATACTTTTCCTATGGGTAAAAGATTAGGAGAATAAAAATTGGTGGATTTTTTTTGGAGTGTCAGATGACGGGTTGAGATTTTCTTATTGAGAGGCAACCACCCCGTCTGTTCGCTCAGCCGCTCCAGCCACCCCTCCATCGCATGCGATGGAGGGGAAACCTTTTATTTAATACCTACCACATTTCACTTTT
>SESB01000194.1_pt1 | contig 44694 bp, 36 predicted proteins | sample 3171441 | NCBI WGS metagenome assembly SESB01 (sample SAMN06051867, study PRJNA518727) | freshwater metagenome | biome: subpolar coniferous forest; feature: holomictic lake; material: water; isolation source: holomictic Lake 227, 6 m depth | place: Canada: near Kenora, Ontario | collected...
TTGCCAATGCTTTCGTTTCGTCCGCTGTCAAATCTTGCAGAAAAAAATCGTTGTTATCTTGAACCCACGACAATGGCATTTCCCACCACGCCAAATTCACCAAGGCTTCACGCACTTTTTCAGAAAAACGAAAACGAATTAAACGCGCGGGCGAACCTGCGTAAATGCCATAAGGTTCGCTGCGAAAATTTGGCGGCACAAGTGAACGCGCTCCGATAATGCAGCCATTTTCAATCATTCCGCCGCCGAGCATCATCACTTCGTCGCCCAGCCAAACATCGTTTTTTATAATAGAATCAGTATATTGGGGGGGGGTAGCATTTTTTAAACCTTCGCCATAAATAGAAAACATCGCCATCGAAATAGTGCGTGATTCGTGTTGACCGTTGAGTAAAAATTTCAATCGCAAACCACCCGCAACGTATCGACCCACTCGCAAACTTTGAAGTCCCGCATCGTATTTCACCATTGAACCCACACCAAAACCCGAACATCTTCCAATATAAAACTTGCCGTTAATGTTTTCGATTTGGTCTAGCCAATTGCGAAAAAACCCGTGTGGAATCATTGAATATCCACCTTGTGAATAATTCAAAATTTGAAATTGTTCAGCCCAACGGTGATTTTTATCTACGCGGGTGAAATCCGCTTCTGTGATGATTTGCATAATTTAGATTAGAAATTTTCGGTTTTAAATCCGCGAACCGACACGGCTAAATGTTGCGCTTGTTGTTCAAGTGCTTCTGATGCGGCGGCGGCTTCTTCGACTAACGCGGCATTTTGTTGAGTTGCTTCGTCCATACGCCCAATGGCTTGATTCACTTGCCCAATGCCAGAACTTTGCTCCGCTGAAGCGTAACTAATATCTGACATAATACTGGTGACACGTTGAATCGAATTCACGATTTCTGTCATGGTTTGACCTGCTTCAGCGACTAATTTTCCACCATCATTCACTTTTTCAACCGAATCATCGATTAACCGTTTGATTTCACCTGCGGCATTCGTGGCGCGTTGAGCTAAATTCCGAACTTCAATCGCTACCACCGCAAAACCTTTACCTTGTTCACCCGCTCGTGCCGCTTCAACTGCGGCGTTCAACGCCAAGATATTGGTTTGAAAAGCAATATCGTCAATCACCGTAATAATATCAACAATGCGAAGCGACGAGGTGTTAATGTTTTCCATTGTCGTCACCACTTGTTTCACCACTGACAATCCTTTGCCCGCAATATCCGCCGCACCAATTGCTAATTGATTTCCGTGTTTGGCATTTTCGGCATTACTTTGTACGGTTGTCGTTAATTCCGTCATGCTGCTAGCGGTTTGCTCTAAACTTGTACCTTGCTCTTCAGTTCGACGCGATAAATCATTATTTCCCGCTGCAATTTCTTTTGATGCCACGCTGATGGTTTCAGCGGAATCTTTGATTTCCATAATCAACGATTTCAGATTTTCAACCGTGTTGTTCATGCCGTTAGTGACTTTGCCAAATGTTCCGAGGTAATTTTTACTAATCGTTTGTGTTAAATCACCTTTTGCCAGCGCATTCGCTACGCGCTCAATGTCGCTAAAACCGTTATCGCACGTTTCAATCATCGAATTTAGCGCGTTAATAATGTCCTTGAATGCAAATTCAAATTTTTGACTGTTACCGCGTTTAGAAAAATCACCATTTGCGCCGGCATTCACTAATACGTTAATTTCATCACTGAGGCTGAGTAAAGTGGTTTTGATATTATCAACCGCATCGGTAATTTTGCCTTTTTCGTTGGGTAACTTTTCCATATCGATTGAAAAATTACCTTTAGCATATTGCGTAATGACATCCACTGCTTTCATTTTTGTCGAAATATGTCCGTTAACCAAATTGTTAATTTCCGTCGCAATTTCACCATAAACGCCTGATAATTTACTCGCGTCAATCCGTTCACTGATGAATCCTTGAGTGTGTTTTTCGGCTAAGTCTTGTTGTGCTACTACGAAATTGTTGAGCGAATCTTGAATGCGTTGCATCGAATGAAACAGCACGCCAACAAAATCTTCATCCTCATCTATAATTTTCTGACTCAAATCACCTTCGGCAATACGTTCAGCAATTTCGGCAACGGTCGCTAAATGCACCAACTCTTTTTTAAATTGTAACGCCAACAACACTAAAATTGTAGATTCAAAAACGACAAATGAAGCGTGTAAAATCACAATGCCAAAATCGGCTCCGTTTCTAAATACCCAAATGTTGTAATGGGCGGCTTGTAGAAAGTTTAAAACCAAATGATGCACGGCGATGATTGTCGCGCCATAAACAATCACGCGCCAATCTCGATATGCCAATAAAAACGCCAAAATTGTAAATACACCAAAGTGCATTTCAATTAAACCGTGACTGGCTTGAATATGAATGGCGATTTGCACGACCAACGCCGTAGCAATGGTAATGCGTAATAAAAACGAACCTGAAGCCGCTCGCCAAATTAAAAATGGCACCACAAACGCTGGTACGCCAATCAGTACCGCCATCAACAATGCGTCGTAAAACCAACCAATGCCGATTGACACGAACATCAATACGGCAAGCGTGACAATCATGACTCTATCTACTTGCGTGCGAATGGGTTTTAACAAAACCTCTTCATCAATTTTCATAAGGATTCCTCATTGGCAGGCGTAAAACAATGCGACGTAGTGGTATCGTTTAACGCCATCCAACCCAACATTCCCGCGCTATAAAGAAACCAAGTAATGAATAAAATGGTTAGCGAACGTGGGCGACGGAACGATTTTTGTAGTTTTATTATGGATGCGGACATTTGATTGAGACACCTGTGAATATGTATAAAATTTAATTTCGTTTATCGGCAAATGTTACGAATAATTAAGGGCGACTCGCGTTTGAGATTAACGTTCCATGAATTTTTTTTCCAAATCTAACAAATCACGTTTGCGTTCAGAAATTCGTTTTGCTGGTGAACCCGAATAAATGCCAAACGCTTCACAATTTTTACGAACTAAACTCAACGCGCCAATCGCTACGCCTTCTTCCAATGTGACATTCGGCAAAATAATCGAACCCGCGCCAATAATCACATGACGACCAATTTTTACATCGCCGTGTTGCACATTCGTGAATTCAGCGGGAATCATCGGATTGGTCATAAATTCACCGCTGTAATCATCGTTACTGCTGTAAATTGCAACACGCGAAGATATGTTTGAAAAATCCGCCAGCGCGATATTTCCTGCGCCAATCAATGATGAAAAAACCGCAATGTGAATGTAATTGCCAAGTTCAATGCCGCCTTCGCCCGCCGATAAAACACAAAAATCATCAATTCGGACGTGATTGCCGAGGCGAATGTTTGAGCAATTGTAATAAGACGCTTTGTCGGACAAAAACACATTTTCACCCACTCGCGCAAAACCCATTTCGTTGATTTTTTCCGTTGTGAGCCACGCCATTATTCAAACTCCACAATTAACTTAATAATAAAATCGACCTGTTCATTTTCTAAATTGGGATACATCGGCAAACAAATCACTTCATGCGAGATTTTTCGCGCCACCGGTAAATTCGATTGTGCCGCCGACGGCAAACTGCGATACATTGGAAAATCGCTAATTAACGGATAAAAATATCGTCGCCCAAAAATGCCGTTTTCTTTTAGTTTTTCATAAAGCGCGTCACGATTCGGAGAATTTACAAAAATCGGAAAATACGCATAATTCGCAACGTGTTCGCCGACATTGGTACAACGAATTCCCGCCACATTTTTCAAGCCGTCGCGATAACGCGCATCAATCATTTTACGTTTCGCCAAAGCATCGTCGATGCCTTTGAGTTGCAATAAACCAAACGCCGCGTTGATTTCGCTCATTTTTCCGTTAATTCCCGCCGCAACTACCGTGACTTCGTCCACAAAACCAAAGTTTTTCAAATGGTCAATGCGACGTTTGGTTTTTTCGTCTGGGCAAATAATCGCGCCACCTTCAAACGTGTTAAACACTTTTGTCGCGTGAAAACTTAACACCGACAAATCGCCGTGATTCAACAAACCGCCGTTGTCATCCTTAACACCAAAAGCGTGTGCTGCGTCGTAAATAACTTTCAGATTATAGTTGTCGGCGATTTCTTGAATTCGCGCCACATCGCACGGATAACCATAACAATGCACCGGCATAATCGCGGTGGTTTGTGGCGTAATGGCGGCTTCAATTTTGTTCGGATCAAGATTTAGCGAAATGGGATCAATATCGACAAACACCGGTTTAATGCCGTTCCACAACAATGAATGCGCCGTCGCGACAAATGAATAGGGCGTGGTAATTACTTCGCCGGTAATGCGTAACGCTTGCAACGCGGTAATTAACGCAATTGTGCCATTGGTGAACAGCGCGAGATGTTTCACACCCAAATAATCACACAACGCTTGTTCGAGTTGTTGGTGAAACGTGCCGCCGTTGGTGAGAATTTTGTTGTCCCAAATCTGTTCTAAATACGGGATAAATTCTGCGAGTGGTGGCAGCGTGGGTTGCGTGACGTAAATGGGTTTCATGTTTTAAGCGTCGCTGACTTGCGCTAAAAATTCCTGCATATCGTCATTTTTCACATGCTGATAAATTTCGGCGACAGACAACGAAAAATCAAGCGATTGAAACGTGACCGAGTCGCCTAAATAATAAAAGTTCGATTGCCAAGCATCTGCTTTACGATAAACCTCCACTTGAACAAAATCCTGTTCGATTAAAATGTATTCTTCAAGGCTCGGTAATGTTTGATAAAACTGGCGTTTTAACGTGTGATCAAATTTGCGTGTTGAACTGGATAACACTTCGACAATAATGCGTGGTGATTCGGTGTAATAAGCGTCTTCGTCGTCATTTTCACAAACGACAATTACGTCTGGATAAAAGTATTTTTTAGCGTCTACGCGCACTTTAATATCTGAGAAAAATACTTCACAAGGTGAACTGTTTAGATAATTCCCCAAGTGCCGCGCTAAATTGGCAATAATCCGTTGATGATTTTTGCTCGCACCCGCCATCGCGTAAACGTTTCCATCAATGTATTCGTGTTTAATTTCGCTAATTTTTTCGCCTTCCAGATAGTCTTGTTCTGAAATGTAAGCATCATGCAATTGGGGTAAGCTCATAACGTTTCACCTAAAGTTGTAGTTGTGTGGGAATCGTAAAACTTTCGACCGCTTGCCCCGCACAAAACCGTTGCCACATTATTCTCAAACCTTTTTCTAAACCGGCGGCGACGTTTTCGGGTTTTGATTTGGATGAGTTTTTCATTCGGTCGCGCAATTGATGGCGTAAATTTTGTAAGCCTTCAACATTTTCGCTCCACGCTTTGGCTAATTCGATAAATTGCTCTGGCGTTTCGGCGACAAATTCATTTTGTAAATCCACCCGACTCAACATCAACAAGCCGCCACGTCCCGCCAAACTTTTCCACGCATACGTCAAAACAGGCACGCCCATCCACAAGGCAAAACCTGTTGTCGTGCCGCCGTTATACGGAAACGTATCCAAAATAAAATCAACGTCACCGTGTAACGCCAAATAATCAGGAATCGATTTTTTCGCATGAAACGTCAATCGCTCAATGGCTACGCCCCGTTTAAAAAATTCATTTTCCAATTGGCGTTGCAACGGTTCATCCGACACGTTGCCCAATACCATTTTTGCGGTCGGAATTTCGTTTAAAACTTTGCTCCACAAATCCAATGTTTGTTGCGTCAGTTTGCTGGTGCGATTGAAACTGCCAAACGTAATATGCCCATTTTTCAACGCAGGCGAATTCACCACGGGCGGACTATTTTCAGGCGCGGCAAACGTCACGACGCTGGGCAATTGCACCAGTTTTTCGACAAAATAATCGTCCAATAAACCTGGTGGCGACCAATCGGAATCGACCAAATAATAATCCATCGCTCGTAAACCCGTCGTGGCGGGATAACCGAGCCACGAAACTTGAATCGGCGCAGGTTTATAGGCAAACGCAAGCAAACGGTTTTTATCGGTGTGACCCGATAAATCAATCGCAATATCAACGCCGTCGTTCGCCATTTGTTGCGCGAGCTGAACATCTGTGAACGCCGCCACATCAAGCCAACCGGCAAAATGCGATTTGATACGTTGGGTAAAATTATCGTTTTGCGTGTGGTTGTAATACGCGACCAGCTCAAATTGATTTTTGTCAAAACACGCCAGCAACGGCTCAATAAAATACGCGACGGCGTGATTCCAAAAATCGCCCGACACCATTGCGACACGCAATTTTTTATTTGGGTCACGATTTTCAGGCGAATGAATCAGCGGTTGAACACCTTGCGCGGCAATTTCACCAAAACGCAACGCTTCCTGAAACGCAAACTCAGGTGGCGCGTCAGGATTATGAGCAAGCGTATAAAGTAAATTTGTGTACGCTTCAACGTAACGCGAATTGGCGACCAAAGCCCGACGATAACTCGCTTCCGCGTCGGCAAGATTGCCCAAATTTTTCTGCATATTACCAAGATTGCTGTGCGCTTCAGCGAAATCAGGATTGATGGCAATTTCACGTTGATAACTTTCTTCAGCTTCCGTGGTGCGATTTAAATTTTGTAAAACCAAGCCCAAATTGTAATTCGCTTTTTTGAAATTCGGATTGATTTTCAACGCGCGGCGATAACTCGCTTCGGCTTCATCTAATTTTTTAAATTCGTTTAGCGCATTGCCCAAGTTGTAAGCGGCTTCGGCATCTTGCGGCAATAATTCCGCCGATTTCTTTTTGGCTTCGAGCGATTCTTCCAAGCGTCCTAAACGTTGTAACACTGCGCCCAAAACCTTCCAAGTAAAACCGTGTTTCGGGAATTTAATCAACAACGCCCGCGCTACTTTTTCGAGTTCGTCGTTTTTATTTTGGTTGAATAATTCGATTAAACGATTGGTTTCAGTTTGCGAAGGTTGAACCGATGCAGATTTTTTGGGGAAGGATTTAGGCAACGGTTTTTTCACGAATCATCCGCCTCATCGGCTAACGCAATCAAACGTTTTTTCAACGGTTCTAATTCCACCAATGTCATGGTACGAATCGTGGCGTGAGCAACTTTTCGACCTTTGCGCGGGGCTTTGGCGTACAAATGCAAATGCGCGTTTGGAATGTTTAAAACCTCTTCGCTTGTGGGTTTGCCGCCGATAAAATTCACCATTGCAACGTGACCCACCGCCGCCGTCGAACCCAAAGGCAAATCCAAAATAGCGCGTAAATGGTTTTCAAATTGGCTAGTTTCCGCACCTTCAATCGTCCAATGTCCCGAATTATGCACACGCGGCGCAAATTCATTCGCCACCAATTCGCCATCGACTTCAAATAATTCCAACGCCAACACGCCAACGTAATCCAACGCCATCATTAAGCGCGTCGCATATTCTTCCGCTTTTGTTTGTTGTGAATCATGTTCACGGCTTTCAGACACGCGCAAAATGCCGCCTTTATGCACGTTTTCGGACAATGGATAAAACGCCAACTCGCCCGAAACGCTACGCACCGCAATAATAGAAATTTCGCGGGTGAATTTCACAAAACCTTCCACAATTGCCGCCAAACCTTCCAATTTTGCCCACGATGATTTTAAATCAGCGGCGGATTTCAAAATGGATTGACCTTTGCCGTCGTAGCCTTGTGTGCGCGTTTTTAAAATCGCCGGATAACCGATTTTTTGCATCGCGGTTTGTAAACCTTCCCAACTGTCCACGGTGGCATAAGGTGCAGTTGGAATGCCTAAATCATTCAAAAATTCTTTTTCAACCAACCGGTCTTGCGCGACCTCCAGAGCTTTCGGTGGTGGATAAACTTGTGTGCGAGCTGTTAAAAATCCAGCCACATTTGCAGGCACATTTTCAAATTCATACGTTACCACATCGGCACGTTTTGCGAGTTCGGCGAGCAAATTTTCGTCGTGATAAGCCCCGTGTAAATGGTCGCCGAGCGTTGTGGCGCATGCGCCCACGGATGGATCTAAAAAAATAAAACGAATACCTAACGGATAACCCGCTAAGGCAATCATGCGAGCCAATTGTCCGCCGCCTAAAATTCCAACTTTCATAATATGTTCTCGCGTGGGTCAGAATTTTCCAAAACTGTGTCGGTTTGTTGTTGTCTAAAATCGTTCAAAATCTGACGATATTGTGTGTGCTTGTTGCTGATAATCGCTACCGCTAATAATGCGGCGTTAATCGCGCCAGCTTTACCAATCGCTAAGGTTCCCACGGGAATTCCTGCGGGCATTTGCACAATGGATAATAAAGAATCCATGCCATTTAACGCTTTCGATTGAATCGGAACACCTAAAACGGGAATCGCTGTTTTAGCGGCGGTCATGCCGGGCAAATGCGCCGCACCACCCGCGCCGGCGATAATTACCTCGAAGCCTTTGCTTTCCGCGCTTTCGGCATAAGCGAATAATTTATCCGGCGTGCGGTGTGCAGAAACTACTTCGACTTCGTGCGAAACGCCGAGTTTTTCTAAAGTTTCAGCGGCGAATTGCATCGTTTCCCAATCTGACGTTGAACCCATAATAATGCCAACTAATGCAGTCATTTCAACTCTCCCAAAATAGCCAACATCACTTCTACATTCGCAGCGGAATCATTCAACGCGGGAATGTACGAATAATCTTCGCCACCGGCTTCCAGAAAAATATGTTTATTTTCCATCGCAATTTCTTCGAGCGTTTCCAAACAATCGACCGCAAAACCAGGACAAACTAAATCTACCGTTTTCACGCCTTCTTTCGGCAAGGCTTCCAGCGTATCAACACAATAGGGTTTCAACCATTCGGCTTTACCAAAACGGGATTGAAACACTAATCGCCATTCGTTTTCGTTTAACCCCAATTTTGCCGCCAATAATGCCGCTGTTTTTTGGCATTGATAAAAATACGGATCGCCTTTTTTCGTCAGCATTTCGGGCAAACCGTGAAACGACATGACCAACAATTCATTTTTAGGTTTTTCGCGCCACGCCGCTTCAATCGATTTCGCCACCTCCGCAATATAACGCTCATTTTGGTGATAATCGCTAATAAAACGAACGTTCGGCAAATGCCACCAAGCGTTTAATTCCTTAATCAGCGAATCGTAAACCGAAGCGGTGGTTGTTGAAGAATACTGCGGATAAAGTGGCAACACGATAATGTCCGTCACACCTTGTTCTTTGAATTTGCGTAATTGTGTCGGAATCGATGGTTCGCCGTAACTCATCGCATATTCCACCGACACATTTTCAGAACTCAGTTTTTTTGCCACATTTTCTGTTAATTGCCGTGTCAAATAAGTGAGTGGCGACCCTTTTTCAGTGTTCCAAATTTTGGCGTAGGCTTTCAGTGATTTTTGTGGTCGAAATGGCAAAATAAAACCGTGTAAAATCGGCAACCAAACAAAGCGCGGGATATTCACCACGCGCTTATCGCCCAAAAAATCTTTCAAAAATTTTCGCACCGCTGGCACGGTAGGTGCCGCTGGCGACCCGAGATTGGTGAGTAATACACCGATTTTTTTATTTGCCATTGTTAAATCCTAGCGACTGATTAAATTTAAAAATTCAGAACGGGTGCTAATTTCTTTGCGAAAAACACCTTTCATTGACGATGTGGTCATCACCGAATTTTGTTTTTCCACACCGCGCATCATCATGCACAAATGTTTGGCTTCAATCACAACAGCCACGCCGCGTGCGCCTGTTGCTTCTTCAATGGCATCCGCGATTTGTTTGGTGAGTTTTTCTTGAATTTGCAAGCGTCGCGCATACATATCAACCACGCGAGCGATTTTCGATAAACCTAACACTTTACCATCCGGCAAATAACCAACGTGGCATTTGCCGATAAATGGCAATAAATGATGTTCACAAAGTGAATAAAGTTCGATGTCTTTCACGATGACCATGTCTTCGCTGTCTGCCGTGAAAATCGCGCCATTCAAGACTTCTTCTAAGGTTTTTTCGTAACCATTATTTAAAAATTTAAAGGCTTTTGCCGCGCGTTTGGGTGTGTCGATTAAACCTTCACGGGTTAAATCTTCGCCAATCGCCGTGATAATTTGAGCGTAATTTTCTTCCATAACTTTCATAAACGGTAAATCTCAAGGGGAAAAATAAGTGAATAATGTTAAAAAGTGTAGCACGCTACTTTGATTTGTCACGTTTTATGGCGCGTTTTATCCTACGCAAAACCCCGCACAATCCATTTTCTATGGCATAATGAAAAGCGATTTACCCTTAGATTTCTTGAAAAAATCGCAATAGTCCGCCCCAACATAAACGTGATGAAATCCACGCCAAACATTTTGTTTTTATATGGATAATTATGAAGCTCTCAGACATCAAAATCGTCACAAAACTTTACGGCATTATATTCATCACCTTGATGGGGATGATTGGCATAACGGTAACGAATAATTATCAGACTAATAAAGTATTTGACGCGGCAAATTTCGCCACCCTTTATGCGGTACCGAGCATTCTTTCCAACAGTAATGCGCTCATTCAATTTTATGCGTTGCGTGTCGCGCTGCGTGACCATGTTTTGACCGAAAATAATGACGCTAAACTCGTGATTGAGCAAAAATTTTTACAATGCACTGACGAAATAGACAAAATCTTTAACGAATATGAAAAATCTTTCGTTTCAAATGAGGAAGACAAGCGATTACTTGAAGTCGATAGAGTGTTATTTCAAAAATTTCGTAAAAGTATGGGTTTACCCATCGCATTATCTCGGCAAAATAAGACGACTGAAGCCGTTGCCGAGTTAGTAACGAATAGTAAAATAGCCGATGACTTTGACGATGCGTTACATACTCACATGGCATTTAACAAAAATCTGGCGGTAGAAAATGCTGAGAATGCGTTAGCGACAAAAACATATTCGACGCAAATATCGACGATTTCTTCAATCATAATGGTGACTTTTATCAGCTTAATTGGTTGGATTATTAGCAAGTTTTATGTGCAAATACCGCTTAACTCCATCATCGAAAGCATAAGAAAAATTGCCAGTGGGCAATTAAAAGAAGAAGTTTATGGCACAGAACGCGGGGATTGCGTCGGCGACATTGCACGCGCTCTTAAAGTGTTACAAGGCGTTTCGGGTGAAATGGAATTACAGCGAATGATGAAGCAATCGCTCGCCGATATTGATCAAGCCTTAATCACCACGACAAATTACGCTGAATTTGGCGATGCGTTGTCGTCTAAAATTGTACCGATGCTGAACATGGTTTATAGCGCGTTGTATATTTTTGATGCTAAAAAACAACTCTTAAATCGCGTCGCGGGTTATGGTTGCGATGATTCGCAGCACACCTCCCATTTTGCGCTCGGTCAAGGATTGGTTGGACAAGCGGCAAAAGACGGTAAAAAAATCACCTTAAAACTTCCTGAAAATTCAGGCGTTGTGATCACAACAGGCTTAGGGCAAGCTGGAATCCATGAAGAATTGATTTTACCGATTATTCATAAAAACCGCCTTTTAGCTGTTTTAGAACTCGGCTCAATGGCGACTATTGATAACTGGGCATCCGAACTTTTAGATAATTTAGTTCCTATGCTTGCTGAAAAAATGCAAATTTTATCGGGAACAGTTGCCACCGTAGAATTACTCAAGGAAACGCTTGAACAAGCAGACCGAATGGCGCAACAATCCGCACAGCTTGAAGATCAAACCATCGAAATGGAGATGCAACAAATTGAACTTAAAGACACCGAAGCATGGTTTAGAGGCATTATTGAATCTGCACCTGACGCAATGCTGATTGTGAATGACAAAGGAGAAATTATTCTATGCAATCCCAAAGCCGAACAGGTTTTCGATTATCCGTCTGGTGAGTTAAATTGGAAATTCATTGATCAAGTGATACTTAAAAACGCCCTAGACAGTGAATCCAAGGAACGAATAGGCGTACACAAAGATGGCACTGAATTTCCCGTCGAAATAGGGTTGAGTGATTTGCCTAATATTGGCGGACGCGGTTCGTGTACATGCGTGACGGTTCGCGACATTACGACGGCAAAACAAACGGCTGTCGAAATTCGTGAAGCCAAAGACATCGCTGAAAATGCGACGAAAATGAAATCGAATTTTCTTTCAAATATGAGTCACGAAATTCGCACGCCGATGAATGCCATTATCGGCATGTCATATTTAGTCATGAAGACAGATTTAACGGTTCGTCAATGTGATTACATTAAGAAAATTCAAAGTGCCAGTCAACATTTGCTCCGCATTATTAACGACGTTTTAGACTTCTCGAAAATTGAAGCGGGTAAATTTACGGTTGAAAATGTCGATTTTGAATTTGATAAAGTTTTGGACAATTTAGCCAATCTGATTTCAGAAAAAACCAACGAAAGAGGTTTGGAACTTATTTTTGATATTGCGCCCAATGTCCCAAAATATCTGAACGGTGATTCGCTACGTTTAGGTCAAATTTTAATCAATTACGGCAACAACGCGGTGAAATTTACGGAGCAAGGCGAAATTGTGATCGCCGCCAAAGTCTTAGAAGAAACTAAAAACGATGTCTTTTTAAAATTCAGTGTCAGCGACACCGGTATTGGTTTAACACCGGAAGGAAAAGCGAAATTATTCCAATCGTTCCAGCAAGCAGATATGTCCACAAGCCGTCAATATGGCGGTACAGGTTTAGGTTTAGCGATTGCCAAACAACTCGCTGAACTTATGGGTGGTGACGTAGGAGTCGATAGCGAAATTGGCAAAGGTAGCACTTTCTGGTTTACGGCAAGATTGGGCAAAGTAAAAGGCACAATTAAAAATTTAGTTCCAAATCTTAATTTACGCGGTTGTCATGTTTTGGTGGTGGACGATAACGAAATGGCACGACAAACATTAGAAGATTTATTGGTCGGTATGTCGTTTAAAGTCGAGCAAGCGGATAGCGGCAAAGCAGCATTAAAAGCGATTCAAAAAGCCGACGCAAAAGGCACACCATTTGAAGTGGTTTATTTAGATTGGCGGATGCCTGAAATGGATGGTATTGACACGGTCAAAGCGATTCAGCAATTATCGTTAAATAAATACCCACGACCTGTGATGGTAACTGCCCACGGACGTGAAGAAGTGATCAAAGAAATGAAAGATTCTGGCATTGAAAATGTGCTGATAAAGCCCGTGAATGCGTCGATTTTATTTGATATAACGATGCACGTTTTAGGACAAGAAAACGATCAACATGAAGAACAACGCCACACGGTTTATTACAATTCAAATATCTTGGAAAAATTAGCGGTTATCAGAGGTGCGTCGATTCTAATTGTGGAAGATAATGAACTGAATCAAGAAGTCGCCATCGGTTTGCTTGAAGACGGCGGCTTTGATATTCATGTAGCCAGCGATGGTCAAGAAGCCGTTGATATGGTGGCTAAAAATACTTACGACATTGTGTTGATGGATATGCAAATGCCCATCATGGATGGTGTCACGGCGACTATTGAAATTCGCAAAGATGCCCGTTTCAAAGATTTGCCGATTGTGGCAATGACCGCTAATGCGATGCAACAAGACCGTGAAAAATGTGCTAAAGCGGGGATGAATGATTACGTTGCCAAACCGATTGATCACAATGAACTATTCCGTGTGTTGCTCAAATGGATAAAACCTAAACAAAATATGGCATTGCCTGAAACAATCGCGCGGTCTGTCACTAAAAAGTCAGCTAAACAAAACAGCAATTTGCCCGTGATTGACGGTTTAGATGTTGAATTGGGGTTGAAACGAGTGATTGGTAAAAAACCGCTTTATTTCAATATGCTGCGTAAATACGTCACGAACCAAGCCAATACGTCAAATGAATTACGCGCGGCATTAGCCGCGAATAATTATGAGGCAGCTGAACGAGTCGCGCACTCAGCAAAAAGTGTGAGCGGTAATATCGGTGCCACCCATTTACAAGAAATGGCAGCGGATATTGAAAGAATGATTCATGAACATGCCACCGCTGACCATATCATTGAGAAAATAGCACCGTTTGAAATCGCGCAAAATGCGCTGATTAACGCGCTTAAATCACACTTATTGCCCACTAATCCAGTGATTGCCTCTTTATCTGCTGCCGATATATCCAAAGCGAACGAAGTGTTAGCGACGTTGAATAAATTATTGAGTGAAAATGACAGCGAAGCCGATGAACTTTTTGAAGATAATTTAGATTTGATTCGGGCTGTTTTAAGAGTGGATATTTTTTCAAAAATGAATAGCGCGATGCAGCAATTTAATTTCAAAAAAGCGTTAGAACTTTTAAACCAAGCGACAAAATCTTAATCCCACTATTTTAGGTAAAAATTATGACTGAAGTACAAAAACCTACCATTTTAGTGGTCGATGACACGCCTGATAACTTAAAACTTGTGAGCGGTTTACTGCGTGATAATTACAGAGTGAAGTTAGCGAACAGTGGTGAATTCGCGCTTGAAATCGCGCAATCCGCATTCCCACCGGATTTGATTTTGCTCGATATTATGATGCCTGAAATGGATGGTTATACCGTTTGTTTCCACTTGAAAGCAAATCCAAAAACGGCACATATTCCTGTTATTTTTCTGACTGCGAAAGTTGAAATTTCTGATGAAACCAAAGGCTTTGAACTTGGCGCGGTTGATTACATTACGAAACCTATTAGTCCACCGATTATCATGTCACGAGTGGCAGCGCATTTAGCGATGAAAAAAATGCAAGATATGTTGCGTGATCAAAATCACTTTTTAGAAATGGAAGTACAAAAACGCACTGCTGAAGTCGATGCCATTCAAGATGTGACGATTCACGCGATGGCTTCGTTGGCTGAAACACGCGACAGAGATACCGGTAATCACATTCGCCGCACGCAACATTACGTTAAATTACTGGCTGAAAAGTTACGCAAGCATCCGCGTTTTTGTGTATTTTTAGATGACGATCATACGATTAAAATGTTATTCAAATCTGCGCCGTTACACGACATTGGCAAAGTCGGTATTCCCGATAAAATTTTGCTCAAACCGGGTCGATTTGAATCCTATGAATTTGAAATTATGAAAAGCCACACCACGCTTGGACGTAACGCGATTATTCAAGCGGAAAAGGAATTAGGTTTAGAAGTGCTTTTTTTGAGTTTGGCAAAAGAAATCGCCTATGGACATCAAGAAAAATGGGATGGCTCGGGTTATCCACAGGGATTATCTGGCGATAATATTCCTATTTCGGCACGCTTAATGGCGGTGGCGGATGTTTACGATGCGCTAATTTCACGCCGGGTTTATAAGCTGGGTATGTCACACGAAAAAGCAGTGCAAATTATTAAAGAAGGTCGAGGGACACACTTTGATCCCGATATGGTTGATGCGTTTATTTACTTACAACACGAATTTAGAATTATTGCGGCGCGTTTTGCTGATTCGGATGCCGACATGGCGAGAAAGGCGGAATACATAGCCATTTCAATTACTGAAAAAGTGTAATTTTAAAACCGAACCTAAACATGAATAACCACTCAATCCAAAAGCAGCACAACAAATTTTCTATGGCATAATAACCGCCGTTTCAGTTCTTTTTTCACACACACTATAAAAACAACGAGGATATACAATGAGTTTTTTCATTTCTGATGCTTTAGCTGAAGGCGGCGCAGCCGCTGCACAAGAACCCGGTATTTTGGGAATGGCGTTTCCTTTAGGCGTTTTAGCATTTTTTTACATGCTGTTTTTACGTCCTCAAGCCAAACGTGCTAAAGAAAAAAAACAAATGGTTGAAGCATTAGCGAAAGGCGTGGAAGTGGTGACTTCAGGGGGTATTTTGGGCAGAGTTGCTGAAGTCGATGATAACTTTGTCAAAATTGAAATTAGCGATAATACGTTTATTCAAGTACAACGTCACAACATCGAAAGCATGATGCCAAAAGGCACTTACAAAGCTATGCACAGAAAAGTGACTCAATAAACACGCGGAATAAACGTAATGCAAAACCATTTCTCTCTTTGGAAAAATATCAGCATCATTGTGATGTTTTTAATTTCCATTATTTACTCGTTGCCCAATTTGTACGGCGACGATCCAGCGGTTCAAATTTCACACATTGTGAATAAACTCACCCAAGCGCAAGCCAGCGATATTGAAGCGACTATTAAAACCACCGGCGCACCGCTCAAAACGTTTGAGTTTAAAAACGGTAAAGTGTTGGCGCGTTTGACGAATGCTGACGATCAAATGAAAGTCGCGGATTTACTGCGCGATAAAATGGGCAATGATTACACCGTGGCGTTAAATCTCGCACCGACAACGCCTGCGTGGTTGCAATCCATTGGCGCAAAAGCGATGTATTTGGGCTTGGATTTACGCGGTGGGGTGCATTTTCTGCTCGAAGTGGATACGGATGCCGCCGTTAAACAAGCCGAAGAGCGTTATAACGACGATTTACGGTTAGCGTTGCGCGATGCGAAAATTCATTATCAAGCCATTTCTAAAGATAGCGGTTTTATTAAAATTACCTTGAAATCGGCAGACGAAAAACCTGAATTATTATTATTGCTGAATAAAGATTTTCACGGTTTGACGGTGAAAGAACCGGAAGCGGCGGAACAAGTTTGGTTGCAAATTTCGGAAACTGACGCGCGTGAAATCAAAAAATTCGCGGTCGCGCAAAACATGACGACGTTGCGGAATCGGGTGAATGAATTGGGTGTAGCTGAACCTGTGATTCAACAACAAGGCGAAAACCGCATCATGGTTCAATTGCCGGGTGTGCAAGATACGTCACGCGCCAAAGAAATTTTAGGCACCACCGCCACGTTGGAATATCGTTTAGTCGATACGGAACACGATGTGCAACAAGCGGTTTCGGGTCATTCGCCGATTGGTAGCCGTTTGTATTATGAAAAAAATGGCAATCCGATTTTGCTCGATAAACGCATTATTATTACCGGTGATCAAATTGTCGATGCGTCTTCCAGTAGCGATGACGATGGTCGTCCGTCGGTGAGTATTTCGTTGAACGGGATTGGCGCGTCGAAAATGGGCAAACTCACCCAAATCAGCATCGGCAAACCGATGGCGGTGGTGTTTATTGAATACAAAAACGAAACGCGCATTGTGAACGGTCAAAAAGTTCGCCACAAAGAAAAGGTCGAAAAAGTGATTAGTGTCGCGACCATTCAAGGTGTATTCAGCAAACGTTTTCAAACGACCGGTTTAGACAGTCCTCAAGAAGCGCGTAATTTGTCGTTGCTTTTAAGAGCCGGCGCACTCGCGGCACCGGTTGATATTGTGGAAGAACGCACCGTCGGTCCAAGTCTTGGTCAAGATAATATCAACAAAGGCATGATGTCATTTATCGTTGGTTTTGCGTTAGTCGTTTTGTTTATGGCGGTTTATTACAAACTGTTCGGCATGATTGCGAATGCGGCGTTGGCGTTTAACGTAGTGATTGTGGTGGCGGTTTTATCGATGTTACAAGCAACGTTGACGCTTCCCGGTATTGCGGGAATTATTTTAACGGTCGGTATGTCGGTCGATGCAAACGTGTTGATTTTTGAGCGAATTAAGGAAGAAATCAACAATGGCAACACGCCGCAATCGTCTATTTTCAGTGGTTACGATAAAGCCTTTGCGACGATTTTAGATTCGCATTTCACCAATTTAGTCGTGGCAATTGTGTTATTTGCTTTCGGTACGGGTTCGGTGAAAGGTTTTGCGGTGACGTTGATTATCGGGATTTTGTCGTCAATGTTCACGGCGATTACCGGCACTCGGATGATTATCAACTGGATTTACGGCGACAAGCACGTTGAGAAATTGTCGATTTAGAAAACGCCAACGGGTGGGCGAATTTTTTGCCTGCCCATTTCACGCTGAAACCCTCATTTAGAATTCAAAAAATGAAAACAACAAACATCAATTTTATTGGCAATCGCCATATCGCCCTGATTTTTTCGGGCGTACTTTCCCTGATTTCGATTATCTCGCTCGCCACGCAAGGCTTGCACATGGGCATCGACTTCACCGGCGGCACACTTATCGAAGTCGGCTATCAACAACCTGCCGATTTAAACGCGCTTCGGCAAAAACTCGACGCGGAAGGTTTTGAAAGCGCGACGGTGCAAAATTTTGGCACCGCGAAAGACGTGTTAATTCGCCTGAAACTTCAAGAAGGCGTGAGCAGCGCGGATTTAAGCACCAAAGTATTAGAAAGTATTAACAAAGATGTCGCCACACCAGCCAGTTTGCGCCGCGTCGAATTCGTGGGGCCGCAAGTTGGCGACGATTTAGCGGAAGACGGATTTTTAGCATTGCTGTATTCGTCGCTAGCCATTTTGGTGTACATCGCGTGGCGATTCGAATGGAAATTTTCGCTCGGCGCGATTATCGCTACGTTTCACGACGTAATTGTCACGTTGGGATTATTTTCGTTGCTCGGTTTAGAGTTTGATTTAACGGTTTTGGCGGCAGTTTTAGCCTTAATCGGTTATTCGCTCAACGATACGATTGTGGTTTATGACCGAATTCGTGAAAATTTCCGCGCGTTGCGTGATAAATCGACCGAAGAAATTATGAATATTTCGGTCAACGTCACGTTGAGCCGCACGATCATGACCTCGTTGACGGTTTTATTGGTGTTAGTGTCGCTGTTTTTCTTGGGCGGTGAAACGATTCATAATTTCGCGCTGGTGCTTTTATTTGGCGTATTTTTCGGCACTTATTCATCGATTTTTATCGCCAGTCCAGCGGCGTTGATGTTGGGAATTAGCCCCGCAGATTTGATGATTCCCTTGAAAGACAATTCGGACATCGCGCATTTGCCTTAACCACATAGCTTTTAATCCGCTATAATTCGCAATCATTTTTTAATTTAATTTTTAGGAGTTTAAAAACCATGGCAATCGAACGTACTTTTTCTATCATCAAACCTGACGCAGTAGCCAAAAATGTCATCGGCGAAATTTACAGCCGTTTTGAAAAAAACGACTTGAAAATCGTTGCCGCGAAAATGGTTCATTTGACGAAAGACCAAGCAGAAGGTTTTTATGCTGAACACAGCGAACGCGGTTTTTTCGGTGATTTAGTGTCTTTCATGATTTCTGGCCCTGTCATTATGCAAGTTTTAGAAGGCGAAAACGCGGTTTTAAAACACCGTGACATCATGGGCGCAACGAATCCAAAAGAAGCCGCCGCTGGTACAATCCGCGCTGATTTCGCGGCAAGCATTGACGAAAATGCGGTTCACGGTTCGGATGCAGTAGAAACCGCCGCACGCGAAATTGCTTATTTCTTCTCAGCTGATGAACTTTGTGAAAGAACTCGTTAATCCTATAAAAAAGGTTAATTTTCTCGATTTCGACAGAAAAGGCTTAACCGCCTTTTTTGTTGGTTTAGGCGAAAAACCCTTCCGCGCTACACAATTGATGAAGTGGATTTATCACGAAAACGTGTACGATTTTGATGCGATGAGCAATTTAAGCAAATCGCTTCGGGCGTATTTAACCGAAAATTGTGTGATTGCTACACCTGAAATTGCGGTGGAGCAAATCGCCAGTGACGGCACGATTAAATGGGCGATGCAAACGCATTGCGGCAATCGGATTGAAAGCGTTTTTATTCCCGAAGAAGGTCGCAACACGTTGTGTATTTCGTCACAAATCGGTTGTGCGTTGGCGTGTACATTTTGTTCCACCGCACAACAAGGTTTTAATCGTAATCTTGCTACGTCTGAAATTATCGGTCAATTATTTGTTGCCCAAAATCGTGTCGGCAAAGACAACCGAATTACCAACGTCGTGATGATGGGCATGGGCGAACCGTTGTTGAATTTCGATAACGTGGTCGCGTCGGTCAATTTGATGATGGATGATTTGGCGTATGGTTTATCAAAACGGCGCGTGACCATTAGCTCATCGGGCATTGTGCCAGCGATTGAACGTTTAAGCGAAGCGTGTGATGTCAGTTTAGCGATTTCACTTCATGCGGTGCGGGATGAATTACGCGACGAACTCGTGCCGATTAACAAAAAATATCCGTTAAATATGTTGATGGAGGCATGCCGTGAAAACGCCAAAATCGCGCCACGTCGTTTTATCACCTTTGAATATGTGATGCTCGACGGCATTAACGACACAATGGAAGACGCAAAAGGGCTGATTAAGTTACTCAAAACGGTACCGTGCAAACTCAATTTAATTCCATTCAATCCTTTTCCGAATTCGTCTTATAATTGCTCCAGCAAAGAAACTATTTTGAAATTTAAAACACTGCTCAACGATGCAGGAATTATTACCACCGTTCGCAAAACGCGCGGTGAAGATATTGATGCCGCGTGTGGTCAATTAGTGGGGAAAGTAGCGGACAAAAGTCGGCGACATTTGAAATTCCAAAACCAGGTGTAGCGTATGCGTTTATTTAATTTGTTCATTTTGAGTGCGTCAATCATAGGTTTAATGGCTTGTGCGACGACCGATGATAAAAAAACGATTGAAGGAAGTACCGCTGATATTTATTTTCAACTTGGCGTGCGTTATTTAAATTTAAACAAATTAGAAATCGCCAAAGAAAATTTACAACACGCCATTCGACTAGACAATAAAAACGCGCAAGCCTTTAACGCGATGGGTGTGTTGGACGAAAAACTCAATAAAATAGACGACGCTCGCTCACATTATCAAAACGCGCTCGATTTAACCCCAGATGATTTAAGTGTTAAAAATAATTACGGTCGGTTTTTGTGTGAACAAGGTGAGGGCGAAAGAGGCATGGCGTTATTGATCACCGCGACGAAGGATGGCTTGAACGATCGTCCGTGGTTGGCGATGACCAATTTAGGGCGTTGTTTTATGCAATTGGCGCAATATCAAGAAGCGGAAACCTATTTTGAACAAGCGTTACAGCTCAACGCAAATTACGCGCCGGCATTATTAGAAATGCAAAAAGTTAATTACCAGAAAGGTGATTTCATGGTAGCGAAAGTTTATTTACAGCGTTACACGCAGGCGACTGAACCTACGTCAGAATCCTTGTTAATTGCGTCACAAATTGAAGGCGCGTCGGGTAATGCCGAAATGGCGAAACAGTATGAAACGTTACTGTTAACGAAGTTCCCGCTGTCGATTGAAGCGAAACGATTTAAGGCTGTTAATAAGTAATCCTGTATCATTTTAAAAAGGTTTTTCAACATGAAACATCACAGCGCGTTTTTCGTTGTTTTCCTATGTTTGTTTAGCGCGTCAGCAATGTCAGCCGTTGTGCCACCAATAACAAAAATTAGCGTCACGCCAACATTAGCGTTGGTTGAGGGTGACAATTCAGTTGAACAATACAACGTTTACACTTTACAACTCAAAGCTACCGATAGTGACAATAACTTGCACTCAATTACGGTTGATTGGAAAGACGGCTCACAAGCCGAAACCCAAATTGCAACAAATGACATCGCCCTCACTTTTACACATCCTTACGATAAAGTGGGTAAATTTGAACTAATGGCAACCGCAAAAGATAGCGGTACACCGGCTTTAACCAGTGCTGTTTTATCAAAAACGATTGATGTTGCAGCATCTCCAGCGAGTTCTTACAGTAAAGTCTGTAATAGTGGCGCGTTGGAAGGCGAAGAAGATTGTCCTATCAATCCCGTTTTGGGCAATAAAGAAACCGATTGGGCTTGCACTCAAGACAATAAAACCGGCTTGATGTGGGAAGTCAAAACGACCGACGGTGGTTTGCGTGACATGGCTAAAACGTACACCAATTACACCGCCGATTACAACCCCAATAAACTTTATGGCGCAGAAACGAATGCGGACGGGTTTGTCGTTAACGTGAATTCGCAAGGTTTATGTGGAGCAAGCGATTGGCGAATGCCGACCGAAGACGAACTTTTAGGTATTGTGAAATTAGGGTCATCTTATCCAACTATCAACACAACCTATTTTCCTAATACGAAAAGTGATTGGTTTTGGTCTTCTTCGCCTTATGCTGACTACAGTGGCAATGCGTGGTTTGTCTACTTCAGCAACGGTTTTTCGTACTATTACAGTAAGGACGTTAACGATTATGTTCGGGTGGTGCGTGGTTGATCGTGTTTTTAATTATGATGGGCTTTCAGAATTTAATCGTAGACGATTTTGTGTTGGTGAAAAAACTTTAGGAATAGTAATTTAATGGCAAATATCCAAGCAATTCGCGGGATGCACGACATCCTGCCAGACCAAACACCGCTGTGGCAATATGCCGAAAAAATTATCCGTGAAGTATTCAGTAATTACGGTTATAGCGAAATCCGTTTACCTGCCGTTGAAAAAACAGAACTATTTAAACGTTCCATCGGCGAAGTGACCGACATTGTCGAAAAAGAAATGTACACGTTCGACGATAGAAATGGCGATTCGTTGACGTTGCGACCCGAAGGAACGGCGGGGTGTTTACGCGCTTGTTTAGAACACGGTTTACTGCACAATCAAGTGCATCGGCTTTGGTATTATGGCGCGATGTATCGTCACGAGCGTCCGCAAAAAGGACGTTATCGCCAATTTTTTCAGTTTGGCGTGGAAACGTACGGCATGGCGGGCGCAGATATTGATGCCGAATTATTATTGTTAACGGATAGATTGTGGAAACGATTGGGCGTTCGTGAAAAAGTGCGTTTGCAGCTTAATTCGCTTGGCACAATTGCCGAACGATTGGTTTATCGTGACGCATTAGTCGCGTATTTTGAGCAACATTTGAAAGCGTTAGACGAAGACAGTTTGCGTCGTTTGAAAACCAATCCGCTGCGAATTTTAGACACGAAAAATCCCGCCATGAAAGACGTGGTGGCGAATGCGCCCGAATTGATGGATTATTTAGGCGACGATTCGCGTCAGCATTTTCAAACGATTTTAGACACGCTTACGGATTTAGGCGTGAGTTTTGAAATTAATACACGCTTGGTTCGTGGCTTGGATTATTACAGCAAAACCGTTTTTGAATGGGTCACAGACGAACTTGGTTCGCAAGGCACGATTTGCGCGGGCGGACGTTACGACGGTTTAATTGAACAGCTCGGCGGCAAAGCAAACTCGGCAATCGGTTTTGCAATGGGCATGGAACGATTGGTTTTATTGCTTGAAACGCTCGCTGATATTCAAGTCGAAAATACTGTTGACGTGTATTTGATTCGTGTCGGTGAAACCGCTGAAAAAGTCGGTTTACGTTTAGCGGAACAATTGCGAACTGAGCTTTCAACGCTGAAATTACAAGTTGATTGCGCGGGCGGCAGCATCAAAAGTCAGTTTAAAAAAGCCGATAAAAGCGGCGCAACAGTTGCACTAATTTTAGGTGAAAATGAAGTGGCGCGGGGTGTAATCGGTGTAAAATTATTACGAGACGAAAAATCGGAACAACAGAATTTAGTCATGTCCGAAGTCATTGAATTTTTGCGTCACACAAAAAAATCTAAAAACACAAACGAGATGGTTAATGGAAACCTTTGAAACAGAAGAACAACAAGTTGAAGCCCTGCAAAAGTGGTGGAAAGAAAACGGCACCGCCTCGCTCATTGGTTTAGGCATTGGTTTAGCAGCAATTTTGGGCTGGAGTTATTGGCTCGATTACAAAAAAGTTGAAACCGGCAAAGCCTCGGCGATGTACGACCAATTGCTAAAAAATGTGAATGAAAACCAAAAAGAAGCGATTGACACGGTCGCGAATAAACTTAAAACCGAATTCAAATCCACAGAATACGCCGCTTACAGCACTTTATTACAAGCAAAATCGAAAATCGATGCCGGTGATTTAGCCAGCGCAAAAGAATTATTGCAAAGTTTAGCGAATCAATCTGGCGACCTCAGTCAATTGGCGCAATTGCGTTTGGTGCGTTTATATTTGGCAACGGGCGAATATGAAAAAGGGCTACAACTCATTAACGCCGTCGATCCGAAAACGACCGCTGGTTTTTCTGATAATTACGACGAATTAGTGGGCGATTTATATGTAGCGTTAGACCGCACCGACGAAGCGCGTAGTGCGTATGAAAAAGCCTTACGCAACGGTCATCAATCACCGTTATTGCAATTCAAAATCGACGATTTAACCGCACCCGAAAAATTGGAAAGTACAAAATAATGCGCCGTTTATTGCTTTTGATGACTGTTTTATCACTGACCGCCTGCACGACGTTTGACACCGTAAAAGACTCTGTTTCAGGTATTTCTGATTACTTTTCTGGTGGCGAAGATAACGCCGATCCGCCTGCGATTTTGACTGAATTTATTCCAGAAGTGAAAGTCGAAAAATTATGGGATGCGTCAATTGGCGTGGGCGCGAATGAACAAACGGTAAAATTAGTCCCCGTCGTTCACAATCAAAACATCATTACCGCCGACCGCGAAGGATTTGTGCAATCGCGCCATTTAACAACCGGCGATAAAGTATGGTCAGTGGAAACGGCATTACGTTTATCGGGTGGCGCAGGATTAGGCGCAGGCACGGTCGTTTTTGGTTCGAGTAATGCCGAAGTCATTGCGTTAAATAGCGACAGCGGTGAAAAACTTTGGCAGGTCAAAGTGTCCGGCGAAGTGTTGTCGATTCCTACCATTGCCAAACATATTGTTATCGTTCGCACCACGGACGGCACGGTTTCCGCGTTAAATGAACAAACTGGCGCGAAATTATGGAGTTATGAACACAACGTGCCGCCGTTAAGTATTCGCGGCACCGGAACGCCGTTAATTGTGGGCGATAAAGTCATTACCGGTTACGACAATGGAAAATTGATTGCGTTGGATTTGAACAACGGAAAATTTGCGTGGGAAACCAGCATTGCCATTCCGAAAGGACGTTCCGAAGTTGAGCGATTGGTGGATTTAGACGTTGATCCGATTGAAACTAATGACGTGATTTATATTGCAAGTTATCGCGGTGGTATAGCGGCGATTTCCGCGTCAGACGGTGACATTATGTGGCGCAACGAAAGTATTTCGTCATATTCTGGATTGAGCCACGATTTCCGTTATTTGTATTTGAGCGATTCGCACGGACACGTTTGGCAAATTGATCAACGCACGGGCGGTGGTTTGTGGCAACAAAAAGATTTGCATCATCGTCGATTGACTGCGCCGGTCACTTATCAAAATTATGTGGTGGTCGGTGATTTTGAAGGTTATGTGCATTGGCTCAGTAGCACCGATGGACGACTTCTCGGACGAACCCAAGTTGCCGACAGCGCGATTGAAGCCAAACCGATTGTGGTTGATGATGTCATTTATATTTACGCCAAAGATGGCACGCTTGCCGCGTTAAAAATTAAATAAAACAAAATCGATTCAAGATTTTTTATCTTGAATCGTTCCTCTATTACCTCAAACTCCCCCCTAAAATTATGTTACCCGTTATCGCTTTAGTCGGTCGTCCCAACGTGGGCAAATCGACCTTATTTAATTTATTAACTCGCACGCGCGACGCAATTGTCGCCGATTTTTCAGGTTTAACCCGTGATCGCCAATATGGGCGCGTCAAACACAAAGATATTCGCCCGTGTCTGGTTGTGGACACCGGCGGGATTGCCGACGATGCCGAAGGCATTGAGCGTGTCGCCCGTCAACAAGTACAAATTGCGTTAGAAGAAGCCGACATTGTCTTTTTCATGGTCGATGGACGCGCCGGTTTAAGTGCGTCCGATAAAGTCATCGCGAACACGTTACGCAAACTCCAAAAACCCGTCATTTTGGTGACGAACAAAACTGACGGCGTAGACACCTTTGTCGCGATTGCTGATTTTTACAGTTTAGCGTTGGGTGAACCGGTGAAAATCGCCGCTTCACACGGAACGGGCGTACCGGAATTATTAAAATTAGCGGACGCATTATTGCCGCCAATGGTTGAAGAAGAAATCGAAGATAAAGATAACATTGCAATCGCGGTAGTTGGTCGTCCAAATGTGGGCAAATCGACGTTGGTTAATCGATTACTCGGCGAAGAACGGGTTATTGTATTTGACGAAGCTGGCACTACTCGCGACAGCATTTATATTCCGTTTGAACGCAACGGCACAAAATTTACGTTAATCGACACCGCTGGAATGCGTCGTCGGTCACGCATCGATGAAGTGATTGAAAAATTCAGCGTATTAAAAGCGTTGCAAGCCGTCGAAAAAGCCAACGTCGTCATTTATCTGGTCGATGCTCAAGAAGGCATTACCGATCAAGACGCGCATTTGTTGGGTTTGGTTTTGGAAGCGGGTCGGGCGTTGATTATTGGTTTGAACAAATGGGATGGCATCAGCACCGAACAAAAAAATACCATTAACCGTCAATTAGACGTGAAATTGTCGTTTGTGGAATTCGCCGAAAAACACCAAATTTCTGCGCTGCACGGTAACGGTGTCGGCAAAATGTTCGATATGGTGCAAAGTTTGTACGAAGCGGCGATGCTTGATATGTCCACGCCAAATTTGACGCGAATGTTGAAAGAAGCGGTTGCCGCGCATCAACCACCGATGGTGAATGGACGACGAATTAAATTGAAATACGCGCATCAAGGCGGAAGAAATCCGCCAATTGTGGTCGTTCATGGCGCACAAACGGACGTGTTGCCCGAATCGTATAAACGTTATTTGATTAACTATTACCGCACCGCCATGAATTTAAGCGGTACGCCGATTCGGATTGTGTTCAAGTCGCCCGTGAATCCATTCCACGGTTTGAAAACCAAACAAACCGAATGGGAAGTCAAAAAACGGGAACGTTTAACCCGTCGCGCCAAAGCTAAAAGTCATTAAAATTTTTGTGTAATATCGAGGTTGGCGCGTAAAATAACTGCACATTTTGTGCAAATTTTAACGATGGTCAAAAATAGAGGTTTTATGTCAAAACATAATCATCTCATTTTTCATTACTTTTTGTGGCTGTGTTTAAGCTGTTTTAGCTTGAATACTTACGCAATAGTGACGACGAATGACACCACGCCGAATAAGTTCACGTTCATTGATCAAACGGGTGTGAATTTAAGCACGGTGATTACCTCAAAAAATACGATTACGGTCAGCGGTATTAACGCTAGCACTGCCATCAGTATTTCTGGGGTAAATGCGAAGTTTTCGGTGAATGGTGGCGCATACCGAACCAGTCGCACCACGCTTTCAAATGGGGCGACGGTTAAAATTCAAACCACGTCATCAAGTGCCTACAACACCAAAGTGGATGCGATTTTAACCATCGGCGGCGTGAAAGATACGTTTAGCGTGACAACGTTGGCGCGTAGTAGCCCAGATTTAACAGATTTAACGCCGAATGTGTTTAGTTTTACTGACCAAACGAATTTAGCGTTAAAAACTGTTGTCACTTCAAACACGATTGCAATTAGTGGCATCAACGCCGCGACTGCAATTAGTATCAGAGACGGTTCGTATTCAATTAACGGCGGTGCATTTGTCACAACGGCTAAAACCGTCACCAACGGAAACACTGTTGCTGTAAAAGTGACGACGGCTGGCACAAATGGCACCACGTCAAATGCCACATTAACCGTTGGCGGCGTATCGGATACATTCAGCGCGATGACGATTGCGGCAACCAATGGTTTCTTATTGCCACCACAATCAACCGGCGACCAAGCGTTCGTTTCTGAACATTTCAGGGGCGCACAGATTTGTTCAAACTGTCACGATGGTTTAACTGACACCATTACGGGTACTGACGTTTCAATTCAAAAAGATTGGTCTGCAACCATGATGAGTAATGCGGCACGCGATCCATTTTGGAAAGCAAAAGTGCGTAGTGAAATCATTCGCGCCCCGCATCTTGTTGACGTAATTAGCGATAAATGTACCCGTTGCCACGCGCCAATGGCGAGTTTTGAAGCCAAAAGTTTCAATGAACCTAAATCCATTTTGGCAGCAGACGGTGGTTTTTTGAGTGCCAGTCATCCACGACACGATGAAGCCATGAGTGGCGTAGGCTGTACGCTTTGCCACCAAATTAAAGATTCACCAAAATTGGGAACGTTAGAAAGTTTCACAGGACATTATGAAATCGGCAATGATAAAAAGATTTATGGTCAATACCTGAATCCGTTTACAAACCCAATGATTATGCAAACTGGCTACACGCCAACGGGCAGTTCACACATGGAATCTTCAAAATTGTGCGGCACTTGCCATAATTTAAAAACCCCTTTTGTGGATCAATCGGGTAATTTATTAAGTACCACGCCTGAAAGTGAATTCCCCGAACAAATGCCTTACAGCGAATGGGAAAACAGCAGTTATGCACAACCTGCAACGTTGAGAACGTGTCAAAATTGTCACATGCCTATCAATAACAGCGTAAAAATTGCGACAACACCCAAGAATCTCGGTACACGCAATAACTTTGGCAAACATGACTTTGTGGGCGCAAATACATTGATGTTGGATATTTTCAACAACAATAAAACCCAATTAGGCGTGGTAGCGGCAACTGCAGATTTCAATGAAACCATTGATAAAACGCATACCATGTTGAACAGTTCAGCCACGATTGGCGCGGTGAGTCAAAGTTTAAGTTCCGATAATAATTTGAACATTACCTTGAAAATCAACAGCGCGACCGGTCATAAATTGCCAAGTAGCTATCCGTCACGTCGGGTGGTTTTACACGTTACCGTTAGAGATGCAGCCAATACGATTGTGTTTGAATCGGGTAAAGTGAATGCGGATGGAAGTATTGTGGGTGTGGATGCCGATACAAACCGTGCGACTTTCGAGCCGCATTACGATTTGATTACCTCACCTGAGCAAGTTCAAGTTTATGAAGCCATTATGGGTGATAACTTGAATGAAGTGACTTACACCTTGTTGCGCGGCATGGTTTATTTGAAAGATAATCGTATTTTGCCAACAGGCTTCAACAAAGCCACAGCATCTCGCGACATTAAAGTCGTTGGCGATGCGTTGGCAGATGCAAATTTCGTGGGTGGAAGTGACCAAATCACTTATCGTATTCCAAATTTAACCGCTAGCCATTACACCGTTGAAGCAGAATTAGTGCATCAATCAATCGCTTATTCATTCGCGCAAGATTTATTCAGCGAAGCAACGGATGAAGGCGATGATTTCAAAACGATGTTTAATGCGTCAAATTCAAAAAGCAGCGGTATTGCGTTGAATACTTTTAACGTGGTGCGTTAAGTTTTAAAACCGTAAAAAACGGGACTGCGATTTTTCGCCGTTCCGTTTTTTTATTGCCCACGCATAAAAAATTTATCGAGATCTTGTGTCGATAACGAAACCCACGTCGGGCGACCGTGATTGCATTGTCCGCCGCGTTCCGTTTGTTCCAATTCGCGTAACAACGCATTCATTTCATCTTGCGTCAAAATCCGATGCGCTCGCACCGAACCGTAACACGCCATTTTCGCCAGCACGTCGTTATATTCGGCTTGAATTCGATAACTTTCTTCGTGTTCAATCAAATCCGCCAACACATCACGCACCAATTTTTCACCATCCGAATTTTGCAATAATGCCGGTTGAGCGCGTAATAAAAGCGTTTCGGGCGCAATTCGATTTAATTCAAAACCCACCGATTCAAAAAAATGTTCTGCATTTTCGGCTAATTCCGCTTCCGCTTTTGTGACCGTTATTTTAATCGGCAAAAGTAGCGACTGCGTGGCAATTTTACCTTCTGCATATTGTTGTTTTAATCGCTCGAAAGTAATTCGTTCATGCGCGGCGTGCGTATCGACCAAAACCATTCCCGTTGCGGTTTCCGCCACAATATAAATGCCGTGTAAATGTGAAACCGCGTAACCCAAAACCATTAAATTTGGGTTGGCATCGAATGTTTTTTTAGTTTCACGCGGCAATTCATTCGGCTGAAAATAGCGCGTTGGATTGCTTTCAGGTTCTGAAAGGTTGAACGATGGCTGCGGATAACGTGGCAAATTTTGAGATGGTTCAAATTCACTTTCAGATTCGGAATGCGTGGACAATTCGCCATAATTCACAATTGTCGGGCGCACATTCGCCAAAGCCCGTTTCACACAGGACGCTACAAAATCATGCACGGCGCGGCTTTCACGAAAACGCACTTCCAATTTTGCCGGATGGGCGTTGACATCGACTTCGGTCGGATCAAGTGTTAAATACAACACAAAAACCGCGTGTCGCCCGTGAAAAAGTACGTCCGAATAGGCTTGTTTAATGGCGTGAGCAATCGTTTTATCTTTCACAAATCGCCCATTCACATACAAAAATTGCATGTCCGTTTGGCTACGCGAAAATGTTGGTACGCCAATCCAACCGCGTAATCCCAAACCCGAAATTTCAAAGTCTAAATGCAGCGCATTATCGATAAAATCGGGGCTACAAATCGACGAAACCCGCTGCTCTTCTTGCGCCAAATCTAACGCGGGGGTGAGTTTTAACACTTCTTTTTGCTGATGAAATAACGTAAAACCTAACGCAAATCGACTTAATGCCATGCGTTTAACGACCGTTTCAATATGGCTGAATTCGGTTTTATCGCTTTTCAAAAACTTGCGACGGGCGGGCGTATTGTAAAATAAATCACACACTTCAACGGTGGTACCTTGCGGATGTGGCGCGGGTTGAACGTCGAAAAACAGTTCTGCGCCATCGCTGCACACCGACCAACCGTGTGACGAATTTTCGACTTTGGAAGTCAGCGTTAATTTCGCGACGGAACTAATGCTCGCTAACGCTTCACCGCGAAAACCCATGCTGGTGACGTGTTCTAAATCGTCGAGATTCGCGATTTTGCTCGTGGCATGGCGCGATAATGCGAGTGGTAAATCGTTTTTTTCAATACCCACGCCATCGTCACAAACTCGAATTAAACGTAATCCGCCTTGCTCAATGTGAATCGTAATGAGCGTGGCTTGCGCGTCAAAACAATTTTCGAGCAACTCTTTAACAATCGACGCGGGGCGTTCAATCACTTCACCGGCGGCAATTTGATTAACGAGTTGAGGTGGAAGAATATGAATAGACATGAGCTGTTTTTAGAAATGAAAAAGGCGCGAATTATCGCGCCTTTTTTTGATTTATTGAAGATATTTTTATAATGCGGCAATACGTTGTTGTTCGTTACTCGGTTGTTTCATAAAGCTATGAACACCGCGTAAAATGGCAGTCGCAATTTTTAATTGGTACCCAGAATTGAGTAATTGCAACTCTTCAGAGTGATTTGAAATAAAGGCGGTTTCAACCAAAATTGACGGAATATCCGGCGATTTTAACACCGCAAAATCGGCTTTTTGAACGGCATCAAAATGCAATTTCGACATATTTTCAAAATTATACAAAACTTTATTTGCCAATAAAACACTGGCTTCTTGCGTGGCGCGTTGCGATAAATCCAACAGCACGTTTGTTAAGCCATTTTCGTTATCGCTGAGTTGTTCGCCGTCAAGAAATTCAACAGAATTTTCACTGTGTGCGAGCCAATACGCCGATTCGCTGGACGCGCCACTGGTTGATAACGCATAAACTGACGCGCCACGCACACCGGTATTTTTAATCGAATCAGCATGAATCGAAATAAAAACATCTGCTCTGGCAGCGCGAGCAATATCCATCCGTTTGCGTAAACCAACGTAATAATCGCCTTGGCGAATCATCACAGCTTTCATGCCGGTTTGGGCGTTAACGAGAGCCTCTAATTTTTTAGAAATGGCAAGTACCACATCTTTTTCGTACGTTCCACCCGAACCTTGTGCGCCAGAATCATTGCCGCCGTGTCCGGCATCAATCGCTACAACAAACGGTTTTGCGGTTTTGCTTTTTATAATTTCTGTATTTTGGACGGGAATGAGTTTGGCGACGGGATTTTTAATTTCAATTTCTGGTGTGGCTTTAGCGATGGGGATGATTTTTTGCGGGATTTTTTCGACTACGATTGCGGCGACTGGCTGAATTTTACTGGCGGATTTTAATTCGATTTTGCTGTCAATTTTAGCGAGTTGATTACTTAAACCCTTGTCTAATAATTCCACCACAAAACGATTATTGCCCAATACGTCGGTGCGTAATGTCGTCGTTTTTGTCGAAAGTGGTTTTTTTAAATCAATCACAATGCGTAAATCTGTGCCGTTTCGTGTGCCGACACGAATACTGGAAAATAACGGATGTGACGCAGGCGGCGGTGCAAGTTCTTTCGCGGCAACGGCGTTCGGCAAATCAATCACTAAACGCGCAGGATTTTCAAAAAACTGCACCTTGTTTAGATTTGCCGACGCACTGACATCGAGCGTAATTCGCGACTGATCAGGCGTAGTCCAGTAACGCAACGAATTAACCCGCAGGGATTCTTCGGCGTGACCTACTGTAATTAACCAGTGCAAACTCAATAGAACAATCAATAAATTCCAATAACGGCGCATACCCTAACCCACCCGTGATAATATGGTTTAGATTATAGCAGTATGTCATTGTTTTTTCATACAGTCATTAAGATATTTTTAAATTTTCAGACCCTCAAGTTGAACGAATCGCCCGCCATCTTGAGCGATTAACGTCACATTCACATTGGCTTTAGGTAAAATCCCCGCGCCTTTATCCGCCCATTCAATCAAACATAACGCCGATTGCTTCAAATAATCGTCAATGCCAATCCATTCTAATTCTTCGGGATCGGCGAGCCGGTACAAATCAAAATGAAAAATCGTGCGTTCGGCGACGCTGTATTCTTCAATGACTGCGTACGTTGGACTTTTAATTGCGCCCGTCACGCCAGCGGCGCGTAATAGTCCGCGCACCAAGGTTGTTTTGCCTGCGCCCAAATCGCCGTGCAAAAACACCAACGATTTTTCGGGTAATCGCCGCCACAATTCTGCGCCGAATTGCTCTGTCGCCTCGCTGTCTGGTAAAAAAAGAGAGGATGTCATTCTTGAGCGTTACTTCGTTTGCACAGGAATTTCTGTTGCCGTTCGGACAACCTGATTTGGCTTATCAAAATAGACTAATTTCGGATGATGATGGTCAGCTTCTTCATGTGAAAATTGCGCGTAAGTACACACAATAATTAAATCGCCCACGCACGCTAATCGTGCCGCCGCGCCGTTGACGGAAAACGTTTTGGAACCGGCTTCTGCGCGAATCGCGTAAGTGGTGAAACGTGCGCCGTTATTGACATTGTAAATTTGAATTTGTTCGTATTCACGAATGCCAGCGAGATTGAGAATATCGCTATCAATCGCGCACGAACCTTCGTAACCGAGTTCCGAATTAGTCACAGTGGCGCGATGAAGTTTGGCTTTGAGCAAGGTAATTTGCATGAATGGCTGCTAAGTGTGTCGTTAAAAATAAGGCTAATTATCTATGAATTGTGTCATTCGTTCAATTTTCATAAAAATTTTTGTACCAATTCACAAACTTTTCCATGCCAACATCTAACGGCGTTTGGGGTGAATAATCAAAATCACGCATTAACTCACGCACGTCCGCATAAGTATCTTGAACGTCACCGGCTTGCATCGGCAATAAATTTTTAACCGCCGTTTTGCCCAAATGCTTTTCTAATGTGTCGATAAACGTGAGTAACTGTTCCGGCTGACTATTGCCCATGTTGTAAATGCGATATTTCGCAGTCGGCGGCGTATCAATGACGCGCAAAATACCTTCGACAATGTCATCAATATAAGTGAAATCACGGCTGTGTTTGCCATAATTAAACAAATCAATCGGTTTGTCCGCCATGATTTGTCGCGCAAAAATACACGGTGACATATCGGGTCGTCCCCATTCGCCGTAAACCGTGAAAAAGCGCAATCCCGTTGTGGAAAAATCGTACAAATGACTGTAACTGTGCGCCATCAATTCGTTCGCTTTTTTGGTTGCAGCGTACAACGACACCGGATGATCAACTTTATCGTCGGTGGAAAAGGGCAATTTCGTATTCGCGCCATAAACGGAACTCGACGACGCATAAACTAAATGCTCAACGCCGTGATTGCGGCAACCTTCCAAGATATTCAGAAAGCCGATTAAATTCGATTCGGCGTAAACGTGTGGATTCGTAATGGAATAACGCACGCCTGCTTGTGCCGCTAAGTTCACCACGCGCTGGAATTTTTCCGTCGAAAATAATAATTCCATTCCATCGCGGTCAGCGATATTGAGTTGCATGAATTTAAAATTTTTATACGGCGTTAAACGCGCCAACCGTGCATGTTTTAACGTTACGTCGTAATAATCGTTTAAATTATCCACGCCAATCACGTCGTCGCCCCGTTCCAGCAAGCGCAAACTCAATGCCGCGCCAATAAAACCGGCTGTGCCAGTCACTAAAATTTTCATTTGAGTATCTCAATCTTGGTTTCAATCATATTTTCAGAATCCCGCAAAAATCCCAATTTATAAACGAGCGGCTGCAATTTCGCCGTTAATTTTTTATAAGTCGCGTCGAAATTGTCAAAACTCACCGCACTATTCCCGCCGTCAAAATCTTTCAAAGCGTTGCGAATTTGATACCAACCCACATCGAGGCGGTTTAATTTGTATTTTTCTATCGTTTCAGTTTTCAATTGTCCTTTTTTCGCAAAATACGCCGACCACAAAACCTTTCCCGCCGCTAAAACCGCTTTCGCTTCTGCCGATGTTGATTTCTTCATTTTCTCAAGATATTGCGCCATAAAATCCGATTCAAACGGGTCTGCCGCGCCAACGTCGATTTGATTGAACGGAATAAAATGATTCACGATTGACCACGTTTTGCCGTTCCATTCCAAACCGTCCGCGCTCACGGCTCGATTTTTTCTGTTAAAAAGCATCATGACTAAACAATCATTTTTGAATTCCTCAGAAAGTTCTACGCTAGGTTGTAAAAATTGGTCGCGGTCATTTAACCAAGTCGGTTTTATAAGAGAGCGAACAGAAAAAATAATTGCAGATTTCCATACGTTTTCAGGAGTAATGTAAAAACCGTTTCCACTTCCAAAAACAGAAGAATAAACAGTCGTTTCTTGCTCCGCGTGCTGTAAATCATTAACACCGCAGTGCATATAACCGATAGCATTATCAGACCAAGTTTTTACTCTTGGGATTGCAGTCATCGGAGCTATTGAATTTTTTATTGGCAAAACGGGTTGTTTGTTTGCTTTAGGTCTCGTCAACCAAACATTTAAAAAAGTATTTTTAGGCAGGTTGTAAAATAATTTGTCGCCAATGAGATGTGCTTTTTTGTCTAAAACTTCGACGGAAATTTCTGAAATAGGAGTTTTCTTTTTCGCATTTTGATTGGTTGCCCAAACTAAAAATCCAATTGGAAACTTACCTGTTAAACCGTCAAATGCTTGGTTATGAACCACAAAACCACCTAAATACTGAGCATTCCAAATAGCCCTGAATTTTTCAAAATTTGGCGCGTTAACGTATTTCATTGTACTAAACATAGCGATGGTCGCCGTTGGGATTTCTTTTGAAATTCTAGCTAAAAATTGCACAAATAATTCGTTGCTAGCTTTGCCGTAATCTTCCATTACAGAGGCAATTTTTGTTTTTGCTACGCCCGTTTTTTTGTTTTCTTCTCCTGTTACGTCTTCGGCAAGATAACCACGATTTGCCGCCTCCGCATACGGCGGATTGATTAACACTAAAATCTTTTTCCCGTCTTTGATGGCTTGCTGTAATTCTTTAGGGACTTGGTTTGTGAGCGTGTAATCAATCTTGCCGTCGGCGGTGATATCGTCGTTCAAATAATCGTATTGAAAACGTTTTGCCGCTGGACAGGTTTTTGTCGATTTCATTACGTCGATGTCGGCTTGGTCGAGCGTACTCATGAAAATGTTTTTGTGGTTGCTGTGTTGGGTTTCTAAATTTCCCACGCCGCAACACATATCCCACACGATATAATTTTTTTGCCAACCTTTGCCGAGTGTTTCGGTGAGTTTGTCGTAGGCTTTTTTGACGACGGGCAACGGCGTATAAAACGCGCCTTTAAACATTCGCTCGTCGAGTGGAATTAGACTGTCGCGGCGGGCTAATAAATAATCACGATGTTCTGCGCTGGGCGGTCGGTGGTATTTCGTCCAAAATTCGTGATAACCGTCTTGATTGCCTAATCGGTGGAGTTTGTCTCCTAAACTAAAAACAGGTTTATCGCCTTCGTATAAAAGGCTAGACGTTAAGTCGTCATACTCTTTAGCTTTACCGTCGCTCATGATGTCGGCAAAAAATAACAAGACTTTATCTTCTTCTTTTGCACTAGCGATTTGTTTGCCAATCAAATCGCACCACTCATGAAAAACGACCGCCAAGTTGTCGGGCGTAATTTGAGTACGAATGATACCGCCTGTTTTAATGGCTTCTTTAAGTGTGCTGATAAATTCATCTTCTTGCGTAGCAATGTTGAATTTAACAAAGTACGTTCCGATGTGCGCCGACACTATCGCTAATGCTTCATCCGTGACGTTGCTTGCTGATGTTCCCCACGGTATGGGCTTTTTTTTATCATCGAGAAGTATCAACGCATCCACGGTTTTCATAATGGCGGCTTTTTCGCTGTCGATGACCGCCAATAATGGCGGCACTTCCACGCCTTTGGTTCGCGCATCTTGAACGTAATGGAGTAATTGTGTGTACATCCTGAAAATGGTTTTGTGTCCTTCTTTCGCTTCAAACCAAATTTCTTTTGTTTGAATATCGACTAAGCCTTTCGTAAAGCCTTTTAATCCAAGTGCTTTGATGTAAGCGTCTTTAACGTCTTCTTCGCTTTTGGCTTTTTTGAGTTGAGTGTAAAGATTTTGTGTTGTCATGTTGGACTCCTGTTAATTGTAAGGGCGGGTTTAGAACCCGCCCTTACGGTCAAAACTGCGTATTTTCAATCGCCCACGCCGTCAAAGCCACATAATCGGTTTTACCCGTCGCCATCACCGGAATTGCATCGATAAACAGAATCTTTTTCGGTAAATTTATCGCCGCGACACCGTCCGAAATTTTTGCCAATTCGCGCAACGTTGCATCTTTTTGGGTGGTGATTAAAATAATTTGTTCGCCTTTTCGCGCGTCCGGCAAACTGATGATCGCATGATGTGCTTTTTCCCACGCTTTCATGGCGAGTTGTTCCACAAATGTGAGCGACACCATTTCGCCGCCGATTTTTGCAAACCGTTTACTACGCCCACGAATACTCAAAAAACCGTCGTCATCGATGTGAACAATATCGCCGGTGTCATACCAACCCGCACCATAAATAGATTCGGTCGGTTGCAATTTCCCAGCGTTATCCGCCAGCAAATAACCGAGCATGATATTCGCGCCGCGCAAATGTAAGCGTCCCGCGTCGTCAATACCTTCAACCGGTTCTAAACGGTATTCCAAATTCGGCAATAATCGCCCCACCGTTCCCACTTTATAATCCATTGGCGTATTGACCGCCGCGACGGGAGCCGTTTCAGTCGCGCCATATCCTTCCAAAATTCGCACACCAAATTTTTCTGCCCACAATTCGCGCGTGCTATTCTGTAATTTTTCCGCGCCCGCCACAACGTAACGTAATTTATAAAAATCATACGGATGCGCCTTTTTACCGTAAGCTGCTAAAAACGTATTAGTGCCAAACATGATTGTCGCGTTCGTTTCGTACGCCATTTCGGGAATGATTGAAAAATGCAGCGGCGTGGGATAAAAAAACGTTTTCATGCCGTTCAAAACCGGCAACAACGTTCCAATCGTAAATCCAAACGAGTGAAACATCGGCAAAAAATTCAAAATGACATCTTGCGAATTAAAGTCAATTCGCGCTGAAACTTGTTGATGATTAGACAAAATGTTGGCGTGCGATAAAACGACACCTTTCGGCGTTCCTTCTGAACCCGACGTGAATAAAATCACCGCTGGACTGTCAGGATTCACGTCGTTTTTATGCCAAAAGGGCGTTGTTTTACTTTGCCACGCGCCACGCAATTTATCAGAGGTCGTAATCGTTTCCGCTAAATCTTCGAGATAAATAACGTCCACTTTTTCGCTCAATGAATCGATGTCATTTTTCAAATTCGCTAATTCGACAAATTTTCGTGAACTCAAAACCGTTTTAATTTGCGCGGTTTGACACGCTGAAATCATGCCCGCCGCGCCGGTCGAATAATTCAACATAGCTGGCACGCGCTGTTGTTGCTGCAAACCCAATAACACGCACAACGTTTTGCTCGAATTCGGTAACAACACGCCGACATTTTCATTCTGTTGCGTAATTTTTTGTAGCGCGTGACCAATAATCAACGTGCGCGTAATCAGCGCGTCGTAACTGAGCGGTTGACGTTCCAAATCTTCCGCCACAAAATGTTTGCCGCCGTGAATGTGTCGCGCATTTAATAAACTCTCAAAAATAGTTTGGCGCGTCGGACTGCTGACAAATTGCATTTCTGCCATCAAATCCGCCAAAATGTGACCGCTCGATTTACGGCGATTTTTACCCGTTAATTCCTTCCGCGCGTGAATGTGCGTCGGCGGCAAAATCGTCAGCGTGATTTTCGGAAACCAGCGCAACTTCACAATGCCGCGCAATTTTGAAAACGGCGTGTATTGCGTGCCAGAAATATGAATCGGTAAAATCATCGCGTCCGATTTGTCCGCCACCATGCCGGTTCCGTCGTAAATTTTCATCAGCGAACCCGTCGTAGTAATGCGTCCTTCGGGGAAAATCACAGTTTTCGTGTCGTTTTGCAAATGGTGAATAAGATTTTTCAACGACATCGGATGTGTTGGATCGATGGGAAATACTTTTGCCAAACCCAAAAACGGTTTGATGTACCATTTTTCGGCAATGTGCGTGTTAATCGCAAAGGTAATTTCGTCGGGCAACAAAATTCCGAGCAACGGCGGATCTAAAAAGGAACAGTGATTGGCAACAATTAACACGCGATTTCCCGCCTGATAATAATTTTCCAAACCAATGACTTCGACGCGATAAAGCAGTTGTAACAGGAAACGCAGAGATTTTTTTAACATGATATTTAACCGTTTTTGAATTTAAATTGGAATGCAGAAAATCGTAAAAAATATAGCCACTTACTGTCACACAAAAAACATGAAATTGACACCTACCATCAATTATTCGACACACAAACGAAATACAAAATATCTATACTGAAAGCACTTTAAATTTAGGCGGAGATGTGAGTAATGAAAATTTTTTACGGTGTTCAAGGAACGGGAAATGGGCATCTTGCCCGTTCTCGTGTCATGGCGAAAGAGCTTAAAGCAGCGGGCATTGAAACCCAATTTTTATTTACAGGACGAGCAGCCGACAAGTATTTTGACATGGACGTTTTTGGTGATTATCAAATACGAACGGGGCTAACGTTCAACACCAGCAAAGGCAAACTCAATTATTATAAAACCGTGATGGAAGCGAAAGTTTCAACGTTTTTAAAGGATGTCAAAACGCTGGATTTAAGTGATTACGATTTGGTAATTACTGACTTTGAGCCTGTTTCGGCGTGGGCAGCAAGACGACAAAAAAAACCTGTTTTGGGCTTGGGAAATCAATATGCTTACCATTTTGATATTCCGCGCAAAGGTTCAGACCCGATTGCTGATTTAATAATGAAGTATTTTGCGCCCGCAAATACAGCAATTGGCATGCACTGGCACCATTTTGGTCAACCGATTGTGCCGCCGATTGTCGAGGCTTTGGAGTCGAAAGCGATTGTTAAAAATAAAATTGTGGTGTATCTGCCTTTTGAAGACGTGGCGATGGTGGAACGTTTTTTAGCACCGTTTGAAAACTTTGAGTTTCATGTGTCGTCCGCGTTGCCGATGACATCGAAACATTCCAATATTATTTATCATTCAATGGCGTGCAATACTTTTTTCAACGAGCTTTATTCGTGTGAAGGCATTATCAGCAATGCCGGATTTGCGATGACCAGCGAAGCCTTGCAACTTGGTAAAAAAATTCTTGTGAAACCTTTGCACGCACAAGTTGAGCAAACATCGAATGCGGAGGCGTTACAACAACTGGGTTATGCTCATGTGATGAATGAATTGGACGCTGAAGCGGTGCAACATTGGCTGCACGATAACCACGCTGTTCACATTACTTATCCGAACACCGCCAAAATGTTAACAAAATGGATACAAGACGGAATGCCTGAAATCGATATGGATTTTATCGAAAATATTTGGAGTCACGTTGATATTTTGCATCTCGAGCGATGAACTAATCACTCGCCTGTTTTTTCCATTTTATAAGTTCTAATTTGCCATTGTGATGTTCGACAATGGCGGTGCAACTTTCGACAAAATCGCCTGTATTCACATACAAAAAATTATCAATTTGTTTGATTTCCGCGTGGTGAATATGCCCGCAAATTACGCCATCTAAATTTTCATTTCGCAAGGTGTGAACAATCGTTTCTTCGTAATCTGAAATAAATTGCACCGCATTTTTAACTTTAAATTTGATATAAGCCGCCAACGAAAATTGCGACTGAATGCCAAATAATCGCCGAAATACGCGCCAAAATCGATTTAATGCAATTAACCAGTCATAACCGACGCTGCCGATTTTCGCTAACCATTTATGATGTCGTGCCACAGCATCGTATTCGTCACCATGAACAATTAAAAAACGTTTTCCCAAAGCCGTTGTGTGAACATCCGACACTTTTACCACAATATCGCCAAAAACATAGTTTTCGTAATCTCGGATATTTTCGTCATGATTACCCGGAATGTATATTATTTCAGTGCCTTGCCGCGCTTTGCGAAGAATTTTTTGGATGATGGTGTTGTGATCTGTCGTCCAGTACATTTTTTTTGAAAGCGACCAAAAATCGATTATGTCACCGACTAAATAGAGCTTTTCGCTGTCGTTGTACTTTAAAAAATCAAGCAGAACGTCTGACTGGCATTGAGTCGAGCCGATATGTAAATCGGAAATCCATATTGTTCGGTAAGCGGAATGAATCATAAAAAAATTAAAATTATTTAGTTAAAACAAGTGAAATGGCAATTGTCAGCGTAAATTATTTTTGTGACAAAAAAATGACTAGCGTGGCATAGGCTGCAATAAATTCTTCAAAATTTCTTTTTCTGAGTCGTTTAAACCGACTGTATCGGCTTGAATTTGTAATTTATCCAAACGGTTTTTACGTTCTTGCAAAATCAGTTGATTTAACGCGCCCATAAACTCAGCTTCAATACTTTCTTCTGGCAACGGAATCGGTAGAAATGCCAACGTATTAAGCATTTTTTCTTTCGGCTGATCGCGATAATATTCTAATAATTGCGCGGTCGTGGCGGGTTTTTCAGCACAAATAGTTTGCACAATTTTTTTAAACGTTTCAATTCCCGCAAAATCCAACACTTGCCAATCAATTGGATTTTCGACTAATTTTTCAGACAATATCGGATTTTGAACCAGTAACGCTAACGTCCAACGCGGTAGGGAAGGGCGTTCATTTTTTTCGGTATAATCCGACGATTTGCTGTTTTCTAATGCGGGAACAATCACTTCCAATTCTGTCAGCTCTTTTAATTTTGCCAACATTAGTTTTTTAAAATTTCCATTCACCAATTTGAACAAATAAGGTTTGGCTTGATGCGCGAGTTTGGCGCGACCTTCAATACTCGTTAAATTTAACGTCGCAGTCAAATGATTAAAAAAATACGCGGACACCATTTCGGATTGTTCAATACGTTGCGTAAACGCTTCCACCCCTTCCGCACGCAATAAAGAATCGGGATCGTGTGCGGGTGGCAAAATTAAAACGCGCACTTGACGATCGTCGTTCAACACGGAAAACACCGCATCCATCGCTTTCCACGCGGCATCTTGACCGGCTTTATCGCCATCAAAACACACAATCACTTCGGGCGTAGAACGAAATAAAAGCTGTAATTGTGTCGCCGTTAAATTGGTTCCTAACGCGGCAACGGCGTAATCAATGCCAAATTGCGCCAACATAATCACGTCCATATAACCTTCAACCAGCAAAATGCGTGACGGGCGGGCATTTTTTTTCAGTAATTCGTACAAACCGTAAACTTCGTTGCTTTTATGAAATAGCGGCGTTTCAGGCGAATTAAGATATTTCGGTTGTGAATCGTCCAGAACGCGCCCGCCAAAACCAATAACGTGACCGCGTTTATTGCGAATCGGAAACATAATGCGCTGGCGAAAACGGTCGTAATACTGTTCATTTTTATAGGCGAGCATTCCGGCTTCGCACAATAATTCGATATTATTGAACTGTGGCGCAAGGATTTGCCAACCGTCGGGCGCATAACCGACCATAAAATCACGCGCAATAATGCCTTGAATGCCGCGCCCTTTCAGGTAATCGATAGCGATTTTTTTTTGTGAATGTTGTTTGAGTTGTTCAATATAGAATGTGGCGATTTTTGCCATGATTTGCTGTAAATCGAGGAGTTTATTTTTAGCTTCCGGCTCGAAGTTGGTTTGATTTTCGTACGGAATTTCAACGCCTGCGGCAGTCGCTAATTCTTCAATCGCTTCGACAAAACTGAGGTGATTAAACTCTATCAAAAAAGTAATGACGTTGCCGCCCACGCCACAACCAAAGCAATGATAAAACTGCTTGTTACGACTGACGTTAAAACTGGGGCTTTTTTCGTTATGAAAAGGACAACGAGCGGTGTAATTGGAACCCGTTTTTTTTAAAGGGACGTGCGAGTCGATAATATCAACAATATCCACTCGCACTAAAAGATCATCAATGAATTGCCGTGGAATTTTACCTGACATTTTGATGAATGGGCGACATCGCTATTCTGCGAATGCGGCTTTTATTTTCACGCTGACGAGAGACATATCGGCGCGACCTTGCATGGGTTCTTTTAATAACGCCATGACTTTTCCCATTTCTTTAATCGACGTTGCACCTGCATCGGCGACCGCTTGCGCGACCATGGCATCAATTTCGGCTTCGGTTAAAGGCTGGGGAAGAAAATCTTGAATAATGACAATTTCGGCTGCTTCGATGTCGGCTAAGTCGAGTCGATTTCCGTCGGTATATTGACGAATCGATTCACGACGTTGTTTGACCATTTTGTCTAAAACGAGCAGAACACGGCTGTCGTCGAGTTCGATGCGTTCGTCAACTTCAATTTGTTTCACGCCCGCTAACATCAATCGAATCACGCCCAATCGCGCTTTTTCGCCACTTTTCATGGCGACTTTCATTTCGTTTTTAATGTGTGCTAATAATTCACTCATGAATTAAAGCGCAGGACGACCACGACGTAAATTTTTCAACGCATAACGTTCACGCGCCAATTTTTTCAAATGACGTTTAACCGCTGCGGCACCTTTGCGTTTACGTTCGGTGGTGGGTTTTTCGTAGGCTTCACGACGACGAACTTCAGCCAAAACACCGGCTTTTTCGCACGCGCGTTTGAAGCGACGAATCGCGATGTCGAAAGGTTCATTTTCTTTAAGTTTTACTGATGGCATAGAATAATTCCAGTTATATTAAGATGATAAAACAGGTTCGGCGGCACAATTACCGCCTAAATTGAACGGCTAATTGTACCTTATTTCACTAATTTTCAAAAACACAATGTCGGTTTGTCAGTGTCAAGACGTTTTAACAGGTTCAAAAAACTAAAAACCTGACGGCGCAACGCACTGAAAAGCGATGTCATTTTGTTAAAAAGTTTGTGCAACCACTCGATTCTAAATATGATTCTGCAAACTTCACTTTTTATAATTTAAAAACTCAATGTATATTTTAGGCATCGAAACGTCGTGCGATGAAACGGGCGTGGCAATTTACCATTCGGAACGCGGTTTAATTCATCATTTACTTTATAGTCAAATCGACATGCACAGCGAATACGGCGGCGTGGTGCCAGAGCTTGCGTCGCGCGATCATATTCGGAAGTTGATTCCGTTGATTAAACAAATTCTGCACGAAAGTAATTTAACGTCGAAAAATATCACGGCGATTGCATACACCGCTGGGCCTGGATTGATGGGCGCGTTGTTAGTCGGCGCAGCAACCGCGCAAAGTTTAGCTTTCGCGTGGCAAATTCCCGCCGTCGCCGTGCATCATTTGGAAGGACATTTGCTTGCGCCAATGTTGGAAGAAAATCCGCCTGAGTTTCCATTTGTGGCGTTGCTGATTTCAGGCGGGCATACGTTATTGGTGCAAGTGACTGACGTGGGAAATTATGAATTACTGGGTGAATCGTTGGACGATGCAGCGGGCGAAGCCTTTGATAAAACCGCGAAATTATTGGGTTTGGGTTATCCCGGTGGCGCGAAATTGGGAGAATTAGCCAAATTGGGGCAAGCACGTTTTCGTTTTCCGCGTCCGATGACGGACAGACCAGGATTAGATTTTAGTTTTAGCGGCTTAAAAACATTTGCGCTGAATACGTTTCAAGCAAGTCAGCAAACTGACCAAGATAAAGCAGATATTGCGTTGGCTTTTCAGGATGCGGTGGCGGATACATTAGCCATTAAATGCCGTCGGGCGTTGCAAAAAACAGGTTTAAAAAAATTAGTCGTTGCCGGTGGCGTGAGTGCAAATACACAAATTCGCGCAACGCTCACTGAAATGGTCACAAAAGAAAGTGGCAAAATTTATTTCCCACGATTGGAATTTTGTACGGATAACGGCGCAATGATTGCGTATGCGGGTTATCAACGTTTTCTTATGGGAGAGTTGCAGGACTTAGCAATTTTAGCAAAACCGCGCTGGGCAATGAACGAATTATGATAAAAATGAA
>SESB01000195.1_pt1 | contig 44486 bp, 48 predicted proteins | sample 3171441 | NCBI WGS metagenome assembly SESB01 (sample SAMN06051867, study PRJNA518727) | freshwater metagenome | biome: subpolar coniferous forest; feature: holomictic lake; material: water; isolation source: holomictic Lake 227, 6 m depth | place: Canada: near Kenora, Ontario | collected...
CACGACCAGTTCGCGCGGGCCGTGCGCGCCGTAGGCCAGCGTTTGCTGGATGTCAGCCGTCTTGGACGGCCCGCCTATCAGCAGCGCGTTGGTGGGCAGGCCGCGGCTCCAACCCTCGGCGCGCATGGCGCTGTGCAGATTGGGGTGAATGGTGGTCACGTCGAGCAGCACAAAGTGGATGTGCGGCACCAGCGACATCAGGCGCGGCTCGGCCGGGGTGGGCCACAGCACCACGCTGCCGATGTCGGCAATGGCGCTGCGCGCCGAGGTGAACGCCGCGTCGATGTGGTCAAACAAGGTGTCGCGCCACTGCGCAATGGGCTCGGTGTAGCGCACCAGTTCCAGGTTGGCGGGCAGCAGCGCCTGTAGCACCGCGCCGTGCGGCGTGTCGTTGCCGATGAGCAGGTTGCGGATGCCCTTGGCAGCAGCCACGCGCAGCAGCACGGCGGGCCAATCGGCTTCGGTGGTGTCGTGAAATTCGGTTTTTACCGCCTGCATCGCGGCGCGCAGGCGCGCTATGCGCTCGCTTTGGCTTTCATGGGTGGTGTGTTCGTCGTACCAGCCGCCCACATCGGGCAGGGCCGGTGCGTTTTGCGCCGCCGACGCGCTACGCAGGCGGCCCAGAATGGCGTCGCGCGCGCTGCTGGCGGAGCGCTGGGATTGGCTCATGCCGAGGGCTCCGCCGTGGTGCGGCGCCAAAGAAAGCTGGCGATGTGTTCGCCCGGCAACGTGGGCGTGGCGTGGCCTGCCAGTTCGTCCTGCTTGGCGGCGCGCCCGGTGATGTTGAGCAGGCAGCCGCAATCGGCGCTGACCACGGCTTGCGCACCAGTGGCACGCAGGGCATCAACCTTGTCGCTGACGATGGCTTCCGAGATGTCGGGGTAGCGCATGGAGAAGGTGCCGCCAAAGCCACAGCATTCTTCGATGCGCGCCTGCTCCACCACCTCGACCTGCGCCATGCCAGCGAGCAGCGCGGCGCTGGTCTCATGCGAGCCCATCTCGCGCCGTGCGTGGCACGAGGTGTGCAGCGCCACCGTACAGGGGGTGCCCAGGTCGGCGGGTTGGTAGTGGACCACGTGCACCAGAAACTCGGTCAGTTCATAGGTGCGCTCGGCCAGGTCAAGCGCCTTGGCGTGCAGCGCGGGGTCGTCGGCAAACAGCGCGGGGTAGTGTTGGCGGATCATGCCGCCGCACGAGCCCGATGGAATTACCACCGGCCACGGCTGGGTAAACAAGCTGAGTTGCTGCTGGGCGACGGCGCGTGCCTCGGCCGGAAAACCGCTGCTGTGGGCGGGCTGGCCGCAGCAGGTTTGCTGCTCCAGGTAATGCACGCGGATGCCTTCGCGCTCGAGCAGGCGCACGGTATCGAGCCCGGCCTGCGGGGCAAACTGGTCGATCAAACAGGTAGCGAAGAGGTACACATCGGCCGGTTTGGCAGGGTAGCTCCGCTGCCCACGGGTCACGAACCCCATCGGCACTCTCCTCAGTTATTACTATTCTGGTAAATTGGTAAGACCAATTGGACGGAAATGTAAAACGAGCCGCCAACTCGGTCAACTAGTATTAACCCTAGGTCCGATAAGCCTTTGACAGAAAATTTCTGGGCTATCATCAACTGGTCTTACCAATTTACACCCATGCTTGCACAACGCCCCACGGTGACCCGGCTGGCCGACTCGGTCGCTGCCGACCTGGAGCGGCGCATCCTGGAAGGCTCGCTCAAGCCCGCCGACCGCTTGCCCGCAGAGCGCACGTTGGCGCTGGAGTTGGGCGTGTCGCGCCCGTCGCTGCGCGAGGCAATCCAGAAGCTGGTGTCCAAGGGCTTGCTCACCACGCGCCAGGGCGGTGGCACCTATGTCACCAACCGGCTGGAGGCGCACTTTGTCGACCCCTGGCAGGACATGCTCAAAGACCACCCGCTGCTGCACCGCGACCTGCTGGAGTTTCGCCAGATGCTCGAAAGCCAGGCGGCAGCGCTGGCCGCCGACCGCGCAACCGACGCCGACATCAACCGCCTGGACACCGCGCACGCCAACCTGCAAGCGGTGTACGCCGACGGCGACCTGGAGGCTTGCATCAACGCCGATGTGGCGTTCCACCAAGCCGTGGCCGAGGCCTCGCACAACGTGCTGATCGGGCACCTGACAGCCAGCCTGATGAAGGTCATCCACGGCCACGTTTCCAACAATCTGGAGAACCTGCACGCACGCCCGCAGCGCTGGAACAAGCTGGCCGCACAACACCGCACCATCTGGCAGGCCATCCGCGAACGCGCCCCCAACAAGGCGGCACGCGCCGCCAGCGAGCACATCGATTTCGTGCGCCAAAGCATCGAAGACAGCGCCGTGGACCAGGCGCGCCGCATGAGCGCCCTGCGCCGACTGGGTGATGCGGGCGAATAGCGTCCTTGCCGTCAGCCTTTGCCTGCTGCTGGCGGGCTGCACAACGCCGCCCGCGCCCGAAACTACAGCCCAAACCGAAGCCAATGTCGGCCCAAACGCCTGGACGCTTTCGCCACTGCAAAGCGGTGCAGCGCCACTGGCAGCACCCTTGTGGCAGCACTTCCGTTTGCCGGGCAAACAGGCCACGGACTTCAGCTACCGGCCGATTGATGGCCGCCACGCGATGGCAGCGCACGCCGAAGCCTCGGCGAGCATGTTGCGCCAGCAGGTGCATATCCCGGCGCAGGAGTTGGGGCATCTGCGGTTTTCGTGGAAAGTGCCGGAGCTCATCGCCCAGGCCGATATGGCCGTGCGCGAGGCCGACGACTCGCCAGTGCGCGTGGTGCTGGCGTTTGAGGGCGACCGGTCACGCTTTTCCGCGCAGAACGCGATGCTCTCGGAACTGCTGCTTACCATCACCGGCGAGCCCCTGCCCTACGCCACGCTGATGTACGTGTGGTGCAACAAGCGGCCAGCGGGCTCGGTGATCATCAACCCACGTACCGACCGCATCCGCAAACTGGTGATGGAGAGCGGAGCGCGCAAGCTCAACCAGTGGCTGGACTACGAACGCGACATCCGTGCCGATTTTGAGCACGCCTTTGGCGAGCCGCCGGGTGCGCTGGTGGCCGTGGCCATCATGACCGACTCGGACAACACCCGCTCGGTGGCGCGCGCCTGGTACGGCCCGCTCACCCTGACCGCAGCGCGCTGATCGGGTGCTGCGACTTGGGTCAAATCCCCCGCGCCACCGGGGCATTTAACCCTGCAGCCCCACATATTCCCCACCCCGCACTCGGCGGCGCAAAAATAACTCGAAGCAAATCAAGCACTTAGGGCTATGACGTGGGCACCGGCACGATGGCACGCTCTGTGCAAATGGCGTACGGGTCACACACCACCCCCGGATCGGAGCCCCCCATGAACGTAAAACGACTCGAAGGACGCCAGCTCAACTACTGGGTAGCCATGTCGGCCGGGCTCAAGCTCGCGCCCGCGCACCAGCCGCCAGGGCTGCGCCACGACCCGCAAAGCGGCTACTGGCATCCGCACAACTACAACCCGGCGGGGGACTGGTCGCAGGCAGGTGTCATTCTTTCGGACGAGTGGTTTGCGATTGAAGACGCGATGATTGAATGGTTTGGGTTGGACTGGCCGCATATTCCGGCCATCGTGGAGAACCCGCTCACCTGGTTTATGCGCGCCTTTGTGGCTTCGCAATACGGCAACGAGGTGGAAGACATGACGCCGCCTTACAACACGTTGGAGTTCAGCACCGATGCCACCCCGCTGCTGGTGCCAGGGCAGACACAATCAGTTGCCAACAAATCAACCGTACCACCCTGGATGAGAATCATAAGCTGGTAAAAACGCGGGTATGCCCGCCCCCGCCACCGCCACGCTCAACCTGCGCAGACGCTTTGCCATCAGTAGTCTGGGCGTGATCGCGCTGATCGCGCTGAGCCTGGGTTGGTTGATGTCGCACATGCTGACCGAGCGCATGCTGCAGCGCGAAGGCGAAGTCAGCATGGACTTCATCCAGAACCTCCTGCTTACCGACCAGTCGGCGGCGTATTTTTCCAACCCCGACGACGCCGAGCTCAAGACGCGCTTTCTGGCGTCCATGGCCCACATCGCATCCATGAGCGAGCCAGTGCGCGCCAACGCCTACCAAACCAACGCCACCGTGATCTGGTCCACCGACAAGGACCTGGTGGGCCGCCGCTACCCGCGCAACGACGAACTCGACGAGGCCCTGGACGGCAAGCTGGTGGTGCACAACGGCCGCCTGGATGAGAACGCGCCGATCAAGGGCGAGCACATCGGGCTGGCGCAGCGCACCAGCTATTACGTCGAGAGCTATATCCCGATCTTTGCCCCCCAGTCGCGCCAGGTGCTGGGCGTGATGGAGATCTACAAAGTGCCGGTGCAACTCAACGCTGCGATTGCCGACGCCCTGCTCCAGCTCTGGCTGGCATGCGCCGTCAGCGCCGTGGCACTGTTTGTGACGCTTTACTGGACAGTGGCGCGCGCCGACCGCCTGCTGCGCGACCAGCAGGCCCGACTGGCGGAGAACCAAACCCTGGCCACCGCCGTGGAACTGGCGCGCGCCGTGGCGCACAACCTGCGCAATCCGCTGGCATCGATCCGCGTATCGGCCGAAATGCTGCAAGCCAGTGACGCCTCCAGCGCCGAATGCACCGAGCACTGCGGCGACATCACCAGCTCGGTGGACCGGGCCGACCGCTGGATTACGGAGCTGGTGCGCGTCTCGCAAGCGCCCAGGCTGCAGGCCGAAACGGTGCTGCCCTCGCCCGTGATTCGCGCCTGCCTGGAAGAAATGGCCCCCGAGATGAACCGGCGCGGCATTCGCTGGACCGTACCCGAGGAAGACGCGCCCGGCATCCTGGCCCATACCGCAATGCTGCGGCAAATCATCATCAGCATCCTGGCCAACGCCACCGATGTGATGCCCGAAGGCGGCGAGATTGCGGTGCGCTGGGCCAGCAGCGCCGAGGCGCTCAAGCTGCAGATCACCGACAGCGGCCCGGGCATTGCCGACGATGTGCGCAATGCGCTGTTTCGCCCATTTTTCAGCACCAAGAGCGGCGGCCTGGGCATGGGGCTGGCCCTGGTCAAGCGCATGGTCGAGCAGTGGGGCGGCGAGATTGTGCTGCGCCGCGCCCCGGTGCGCGGCACCTGCGTGGAACTCACCCTGCCACTATCCCGGGCGCTTGCGCCCACTGCGGAGTAATTCAGCATGGCAACCTTGCTGGTAATTGAAGACGAACTGGTGCTGGCCAAGAACATCGCCCGGTTTTTTGAAAAGGCCGGCCACCTGGTCGAGGTGGCGCACGACGGTGCCGTCGGGTTGCACGCTGCAGAGCGCATCCAGCCGGATGTGGTGATCGTGGACTTCCAGCTCCCGGGTATGGACGGGCTTGAAGTGATACGCGCCCTGCAAAAGCAGGACGATCCGCCGCGCATCGTGATGGTGACCGGCCACGCCAGCGTGACGCTGGCGGTGGATGCGATGAAGGCCGGTTCGATGGACCTGCTGACCAAGCCGGTCACGCTGCAACACCTGCAGCAAGTGGTGGAGCGCGCCCTGGCGCAGCGCGGCGAACACCGTGCGCTGGACTACTACCGCCAGCGCGAAGCACGCCAGGCCAGCCTGGACACCCTGGTAGGAGAATCCGCCGCCATGCAGCGCCTGCGCGAGCTGATTCGCACCGTCTCGGCCACCGAGCCGGCCGACCAGTCGGCCGCCGCCCCGATCCTGATTACTGGCGAAACCGGCACCGGCAAGGATTTGGTGGCGCGCGCATGCCACCACAGCGGGCCGCGCGCCAAGGCGGCGTTCATCGAACTCAATTGCGCAGCTTTGCCAGGGCACCTGATGGAAGCCGAGCTGTTTGGCTTTGAGAAGGGCGCGTTCACCGACGCCCATGCACGCAAGATCGGGCTGATCGAAGCGGCCGATGGCGGCACGCTGTTTCTGGACGAAATCGGCGAACTCGATCTGGCGCTCCAAGCCAAACTGCTGCGCGTGCTGGAGAACCTGCGCGTGCGCCGACTTGGCGCGCTCACTGAGCGCCAGATCAACGTGCGTATCGTCGCCGCCACCAACCGCGACCTTCCCGCCCAGGTGCGCGACGGGCGTTTTCGCGCCGACCTGATGTACCGGCTGCAGGTGTTCCAGATTCACGTTGAGCCCTTGCGCACGCGCACCGAAGATGTCCCGGCGCTGGCACGCCACTTTCTTGCGCAACTGGCAAACCGCTACGCGCGCAGCGAACTCACGCTGGACGACAGCGCCATGGCGGCACTGATGGCGCACGACTGGCCGGGCAATGTGCGCGAGTTGCGCAACGTGCTTGAGCGCGCCGTGCTGCTGCAGCGCAGCGGCGCGCTCACCGCCAGCAGCCTGATGCTGGCGCACACAACGCGCACGGCGGCCCCGGCCCAAGGGGGCAGCACCGAGCCCCAGGGCGCGGTGTCGCTTGACGCGGTGGAGCGCGAGCACCTGCTGCGCGCACTCACCCAATGCAAGTGGAACGTGACCCAGTCGGCCAAGCTGCTGGGCATCAGCCGCGACACCCTGCGCTACCGCATCGAGCGCCACGGCCTGCAACGCTAAGGCACGCACAACGACCATGAGCGAGCCCGTGGTTTGGACCGAGGACGGCAGCCCCTACAGCGCACGTTTTGGCGACCGCTACCGCACACGAACCGGGGGGCTGGCGCAAGCACTGTGCGTGTTTCTGGCAGGCTGCGGTCTGCCCGCGCGCTGGCGCGGTGCAGAACGCTTTACCATACTGGAAACCGGCTTTGGGCTGGGGCTCAACTTCCTGGCGACCTGGGCCGCGTGGGAGCAGGACCCACAGCGTTGCCAGCGGCTGCACTTTGTCTCCATCGAGGCCTACCCGGTGGACGGCGCAGAAATCCTGCGCAGCGCCTTGGCGATTGACGCCACAGCCCAGCACCCACCAGCGCTGCTGGCGCGCCTGCAGAGCCACGCGCAGGAACTCTGCAGCGCCTGGGGCACGGTGTCAGCAGGGGTGCAGACTCTGGCATTTGCCAACGGTTGCGTGCACCTGACCCTGGCCGTGGGCGATGTGCAAGCCATGCTGCAGGCGCTGGACTGCCAGGCCGACGCGGTGTTTCTGGATGGCTTTAGCCCCACGCTCAATCCGCAAATGTGGTCGCATGCCACCTTGGAGCAGGTGCGCAGCCGCTGCCACGGCGGCACCACGCTGGCGAGCTATACCGTGGCGGCCCCGGTGCGCGCGAGCCTGAAGCAGCTCGGCTTTCACGTTCGCAAGTGCCCGGGCCTGGCCCCCAAACGCCACCGCATGGAAGCCGTATGCGGCGAACAGAAAAGTTATCTGCCGCCAAAGCAAGCTAACTAGTTGATTTTGTTGAGCATTTTTCCTACAGCCCGGATTTGCCGCCTGAAAAAAATGTACTTGCGATAGGTGGCTATCACCCATTGATCCGGCACTGGCTCCCGCCAAAAAGCACCAAGCCCTTGATTCCATTGACGTTTTCTGATTCAACGCAGAGTTGGCATGGGCTATGCGTTAAGTCTTACAACTGAATCAACCGCACTTAAGGAGAAATATCATGACTGCAACACTTCACACCGCCGGCACATTGGCTCTGCCAGCAGTTCACGCCCCCACACGCGCCACCCTGATCGCCGCCGCCACTACCGCCAAGGACATCGCCTTGTTCGCACTGGCTCCGTTTATCGGCTTGGTTTACGCCGCTGCGATGCCCATCGTCGGTTTGGCCATGTTGCTCTGGATGGGGACCCGCGCCTTGGTGCATGTGCCCGCCGCCCGCCAAGCCCTGATCACCGCCCGCGACATCGCCTTGTTTGCCGCCGCCCCCCTGATCGGTCTGGTCTATGCGGTCACACTGCCCTTCGTAGGCACCGCCCTCATCGCCCGCGCCGCCTACCAAGCGTATCGCGCCGAGTAAACCGACAAGCTGTCACCCCAACGCCCCCGGTCGCAAGACCGGGGGCGTTTTTGTATGGGTGGGCGTTACCTACAATACCGCGCGGTGCAACGGCACCGATTCACCAACCCAGGGAGCATGTATGTCAGACGTTTATGTATTGGTTCACGGTGCCTGGCACAGCGGGCGCGAGCTTGAGGCTGTGGCAACGCACATTCGCAGCAAGGGGCACCAGGTGCACTGCCCCACCTTGAAGGGCAACCGACCGAACGACGACCGCCAGAGCGTGGGACTAGCCGACGCAGCACGGTCACTGGCCGACTTTCTGCAAGAGCACGATCTGACCAACGTGCGCCTGGTGGGCCACAGCTATGGCGGCATGGTCATCTCGCAGGTGGCGCAGTGGTTGCCCGAGCGCCTGGCGCGGCTGGTGTACGTGAACGCCTTTGTGCCCGAGCCCGGCCAAAGCCTCAACGACCAAGTGCCGCCGCACTACATCGCGCTGTTTGATGCGATTGCCGCGCAAAACCAGGGTGCGGTAACGCTGCCCTTCCCGATCTGGCGCGAGGCTTTCATCAACGACGCCGATCTGGCGTTGGCAACCTCGGCCTACACGCAGCTCAACCCCCACCCCTACAAAACCTTCACCGACAAGATCGAATTGACCCAGCCGCTGGCCGCGATGGATCTGCCCAAGTCCTACGTCAACTGCACCATGGACACGGCCATGCCGCACAGCATGCCCTGGCACCCGCGCCTCTCCGAGCGCCTGGGGCTGTTCCGCTACATCGAATGCACCGGCAGCCACGAAGCCTGGTTTACCGCTCCCGCCACCCTGGCCGAAGCCATCATCAGCGCCGGGCGGGATTGACGCTGGTTTGACTACGCTGGTTTCATACTTTTGGAGTGGCGACAGCATCCGCAGTAGAAGCCTGAGTGATGTTGTTCTGGTCGGCGCACTGGACGTTCCTGCACCCCCGCCATGGTTGGCGGCGGACTGGAAGCGGGAGGTGTCAGAGCGCCTGCAGTTGGAGCCCGGCGATGTAGAAGCCTTGTCGCTGCCGCGCGCACGCGCACGCTGGCCTGATTACGGGCGTTGCGTGCGCGCAGTAGCGGATTGGACCCGCGCACTTGGCTTGCATCAAGTGCTTGCCACCAGTGAGGTCGCACTCATGGCCTGCCTCGGGGCCAAATACCACCATGACGGCGCACACTATGGCGGCATGGCGTTTTGCAATCTGTTCCTGAGCGAAGACCGTGGCCAGGACTTGCACTTCCCGGCCACGGGACTTCGAATCCCCTTGGCAAGAGGCACGGCCGTGGTGTTCGATCCTGGTCAGCCACACGCCGTCATTTCGCGCCGCAGCAGCGGCTTTGATGCAGCCGATTTCCCCGCCGAGCAGGATCGCGTCCAGGTATTCCTGACATGGGAGTTGCCTGTGGAGAACGCGCACATCGCGCAAACGCTGCAGATCGACTTTGACATTGACACTGCTACCCCGGCGCTACTGGACCAGGAGCAAGTTTGGCGCAACGGCACTCCAGCCAGTGTGTGCCCGGATTCAGGGCAGTGGCGTGCTGAGCGCCCACCCTGCTGAGCGACTTCCCATTCAGAAACTTCATCGTCAATTCCGCGGACGCAGGTTTGCAACTTGCTGGACTTCGGAGGTGCGGCGCGTACAGGTGTTGGCGAAAATCACCCGAGTGAGGGATTTGCAGCCTCCGCTTTGGGTTTGCAGCGAGTACTACTAGTTTGCGACAAGCAGAATGTGGCCTCAGCAAGAACAAAACGCCGTAACGGAGGTGTACTTGCGTCTGAGGAATACTTGGCAGACCAAGACGAAGTCGTTCAACGATATTGGATCGACTGCTAATCGCTTGCAGGCAAGCTCTAAAACGCTCCCACAAGACGCACAGACCACGTTGGCTGACTCAGGACGGTGTGGCGCTCAGCGCAGCGAGGTAGAGGAGGAGGCCGCAGGCCGGGGGACACGAACGGCGCTGAGTGCCACGCCGTCCTGAGTCCCGAAGCAACCGTGCACAGAAGTGTCTTCTCTGCGCAGTGCAGGCCTTGCGGTTTGACGCGGCGCTGGAACAGTTGCAACCAGCGCCCAATCAGATCGCCGCCTTCAACTCCAGGCAAGGCTGACGCGGCTTAGCGGCATCTGGCGCACGCGCACGCCGGTGGCGGCGAAGATGGCGTTGCAGACGGCGGGTGCCAGGGGCGGCAGGGCGGGTTCGCCCAGGCCGGTGACGGGCTGGTCGCTTTTGAGGAAGTGCACCTCGATACGCGTGGGGCTGTCGGCCATGCTGATCATGGGGTAGTCGGAAAGATTTCTTTGCACGATGCGCCCGCGCTGGATGTCAAGCTCGGCAAACATCAGCGTGCCCAAGCCGTCGATCACCGAGCCGTGCACCTGGTTTTCTGCACCACTGAGGTTGACGATTTGCGCGCCAATGTCCGACACCACCACCACCCGATCCACCTTCAGCTCCCCGGCCTTGGAGACGGTGACTTCGGCCACTTCGGCAATGTAGCCCCGGTGGCTGAAGTGAAAGGCTATGCCCTGGCCCTGGCCACGCGCAAACCTCTTGCGACCCCACTGCGCCTTGCGCGCCACTTCGGTAAGCACGTTGCGCATGCGTGCCACGTTGTAGGCCACGCCGCGCTCGCCGGTGCCCGGCATCTGGTCCTTGTTGCCCAGCAATTCGAGGCGAAACTCCAGCGGGTCGCGCCCGGCCGCGTGCGCCAGTTCGTCAATGAAACTGTGAAACACCCAGGCAAACACGCTGCTGCCCGGCGCGCGCCACGGCCCCATGGGAATGTTGCACTCCATCGGGGTTTGCTCCAGCAGGCAACTGCTCACCCAGCGGCCGGGAAACTCGTCGCCCGAGAGACTGGCACCGCTGCCGGGCTGCAGCACCGATTGCCCGTCGCGCTGCACCCGGTTGGCAAAGGTGACAAAGTGGTTGTGCCAGGCGCTGAGTTGCCCACCCTGGTTGAGCGCGCCGCGCAGAAAGTGAAAACCGCCGGGGCGGTAGTGGTCGTGGCGCAGATCGTCTTCGCGCGACCAGGTCAGCTTTACCGGGGCCTTGGCGCGCTGCGCAATTGCCGCCGCTTCCACCATGTAGTCGGCACTCAGGCGCCGCCCAAAGCCGCCGCCGCTGCGGGTGATGTGCACCACCACCTTGTCTTTGGGCAGGCCCAGCGTAGTGGCCACCAGGTTTTGGCCGGACGCCGGGTTTTGCGTGGGTGCCCACATCTCCAGCGTGCCGCCGTTCCACCAGGCGGTGCAGTTCTGCGGCTCGATGCTGGCGTGCGAGATAAACGGATAACTGTAGGCCGCCTCCAGCGTCTTGCTGGCGGCGGCAAACGCGCCCTCGGGGTCGCCATCGCGGCGCAGGGTGGTGCTGCCGCTTTGCTTGGCCAGGCTGCGCGCCTGCGCCACAAAGCCGTCCCAGCTTTCTTTCACGCCCGGGCCTTCGTCCCAGCTCACCTTGAGTTGCTTGCGCGCGCTGAAAGCCGCCCAGGTGGACTCGGCCACGATGGCCACGCCCGGCATCAGGCCGTTGAGGTTGGCTGTGCCTTCGATCACAAATGCGTCGCGCACGCCCGGCAGCGCCTTGATCGCATCCAGATTGGCGCTGACCACCTTGCCGCCAAAGGCCGGGCATTTGTCATACACGGCAAACAGCATTCCCGGCAATTGCACGTCCAGCCCGAACAGCCCGCCCCCGGTAACCACGGCGTGGTTGTCCACCCCGCCAATGCGCTGGCCCAGCAGGGTGTAGTTGGCGGGGTCCTTAAGCTTGACGGATTCGGCGGCGGGCACCGGTAGTCCGGCCGCTTTGGCCACCAGTTCTCCGTAGCGCAGCGCTCTCTGGCTGGGCGTATGCAGCACCTTGGAATGCGCCGCCACGCACTCTTGCGCCGGCACTTGCCAGACCAGCGCTGCCGCCTGCACCAGCATGGTTCTGGCGGTTGCGCCCAGGCGCAAAAACTGGTTGTAGTTGTTGGGCGTGGAAGTGGAGCCCCCGGCACTTTGCCCGCCGTAGATGGGGTCCAGGTCGCCCTGCACGATGCGCACGTCTTTCCAGTCCACCTCCAGCTCTTCGGCAATCACCATCGGCAGCGATGTCTTGATACCCTGCCCGATTTCGGGCTGCTTGGAGACCAGCGTGACCACGCCATCGGTGTCGATGCGGATAAAGGCGTTGGGCTTGAACGCGGTAGTGCCGGTCTGGCTGGCCGGGGCGGCCACTAGCGCCTGTGCTCCTGCGCCATCGAGGTACAAGCCCAGCAGCAAACCGCCGCCTGCCACCGTGGAGCGGCGCATGAACGCGCGCCGGTTCACGCCGTGGGGCGGCTGGATTGCTTGCTTGCGCGGCTTCATGTGCTGCCCTTGGCCTTGGCGGCAATTTCGGCGGCGCGGTGGATGCCCGCGCGGATGCGCAGGTAGGTGGCGCAGCGGCACAGGTTGCCCGACATGGCGTCGTCAATCTCGGCGTCGGTGGGGTGCGGATTCTCCTTGAGCAAGGCCGCAGCGCTCATGATTTGCCCGGACTGGCAATAGCCGCACTGCGGTACATCCAGCTCCTGCCACGCGGTTTGCAGCGGGTGGGTGCCCTGCGCGTCCAGCCCCTCGATGGTGACCACCTGCTTGCGCCCCACGGTGGAGACGGGCGTCATGCAAGCGCGCGCGGGCACGCCGTTGAGGTGCACCATGCAGGCCCCGCAACTGCCCACACCGCAGCCAAACTTGGTGCCCACCAGCCCCAGCAGGTCGCGCAGCACCCACAGCAGGGGCGTGTCGGGGGCCGCTTCGACCGAGCGCACCACCCCATTGATATTTAACGCATAGTGACTCATGGCTGGCACCTTAGCACCTGCGCGCGGCGCGGGCAACAGGATTTATGCTGGGTAGTCAGGCCGCTGCGCCACCGGCGCGCAACACTTGCATCGCGGCGTGCAGGTCGGCCACGGTGTCGATGTCGGTCACGCAGCCGGGGTCGGCAACGTCCAACTCGGTATGCGGGTGGGCCAGCACCACGCTGCGCGCACCCTGGTCGCCGTGCAAACGCTGCAAGGCGGCACCACACGCGGCCGGAAAACCCACCGGGTGCCCGCGCTGCCCCGCAAAGCACGGCACCACCACCCGATCCGCCAGCGCAGCGGCCACGGCGCGCAGGGTAGCGCTGTCGACCAGCGGCAGGTCGGCGGGCAGCAGCAGCCAACCCGCCGACTGCGCCGTGGCGCGCACGGCGGCGGCAATGGTGTCGCCCATGCCGGGGTGTGGGCCCTGCTCCAGGTGCCAGGGCAGGCCACTGGCGCGCACCGCGTCAAGCGTGTGCTCCAGCACGGTCTTGCCCTCCAGCAACGCCTGCAGTTTGTTGGTCTTGCCGCCCGAGGCCATGAAGCGCTCACCCCGGCCGCTGGCCAGCACCAGGACGGTGGGGCCGCTCACGCGGGCTGCGCCCCGGCCTGTGCAGAACCCGCCGCGGCCACGGCGGCGTGCGCTGCATTACGCGATTGCACCAGTTCGGCCACGATGGACACGGCAATTTCGGCCGGGGTTTTGCCGCCCAGCGCCAGTCCCACCGGGCCGTGCAGGCGCGCCAGTTCGTGGGCTTGCAGGTCAAAGTGTTCTGCCAGGCGTTGCTTGCGCTTCTCCTGGTTGCGCCGCGAGCCGAGCGCGCCCACGTAGAACGCGTTGGAGCGCAAGGCTTCGAGCAGCGCCATGTCGTCCAACTTGGGGTCGTGGGTGAGGGCGACGATGGCACTGTGCGCGTCGGGCTGCATGGCGCGCACGGCGTCGTCGGGCATGGCGTCGATGCACTGCCACAGCGGCGTCTGCGTCTGTGGGGCGGCGTATTCCTCACGCGGATCGCACACCAGAATCTCAAACTCCAGAATGCTGGCAATGTGCGCCACCGCCTGCGAGATTTGACCGGCCCCAATCAGCAGCAAGCGCCACTGCGGGCCAAAGACGCTGGTCAGCGTTGCGCCGTCAAAATGCAGCGCCTGCCCACGCACGGCATCGGCCAACTGCACGGCACCGCTACCCAGGTGCAGCGTGCGCGCTACCAGACGCTGCTGCGCGATGCGCTTCAGCAAATCCTTTACCCAGGCCGTATCGCGCAGTGGCTCTTGCACCAAGCGCAGACTGCCGCCGCACGGCAGACCAAAGCGCGCCGCTTCCAGCGCCGTCACGCCATAGACCAGCTCCGTCGGCAGGGCCACAGGCACCTGAGTGTTGGCGCTTGCAAAGGCGTGGCGCGCGCGCTGCACCAAATCGTCTTCGACACAGCCGCCCGACACCGAGCCGCTTACGCGCCCATCGTCGCGCACCGCCAGCAGGGCACCGGGTGCGCGCGGCGCGCTGCCCCAGGTGGCAACCACCGTGAACAACTCAACGCGGCGGCCCGCGCCGTGCCAGCGCAAGGCGTCTTCCAGCACCACGCAATCGGGGCTTGGCATGGGTGCGGCTCAGGCGCCGTAGAACACGGTGAGCGAAGCGCTGCCCAGGCTGTTCATGTGCACCATGAAGCCCACCATGGCGCCGCTGGCTTGCGCCTCCAGCGGCAGCGCATCGACCTTGAGCGCGTGGATGGTAAAGATGTAGCGGTGCGCAAGTCCGGGTGGTGGCGCAGCACCGGTGTAATCGGACGAGCCGGTGTCGCCCCGGGTTTGCAGGGCACCGGCTGGCAGGGCCGCCTGGGCGCTGCCGCAACCACGCGGCAAGACGTGCACGTTGGCAGGAATGTTGACCACATTCCAGTGCCACCAGCCCGAGCCGGTGGGCGCGTCCGGGTCGAACACGGTGAGCACAAAGCTGCGCGTACCCTCAGGCGCGCCGCTCCAGCCCAGGTGCGGCGAAATATTGCTGCCCTGGTGGCCCATGATGTTGGCCACCTGCGCCATCGGCATACGTGCGCCATCCTGCAAATCGTCACTGAACAAGCGAAAACCCATGACTGTTCTCCCGTCAAATTGGAACTGAAACACCCGCCGCAAGTGTGCCAGCGTATGGCCTGCATGGCAACGTGTTGGAGCGCCGCCGCAAGATGTGGAAGAATGCGCCTAGCGACTGGCTTGCAAGAAATTCCTCCGACCCATGACCGTCACCCTGCTGCGCATCACCACCGACTATGTGGATTTTCAGGACCGCATCCGCTTGCGCTGCGAGGTGGAGGAGGGCTCGTCGCTGGACATCTGGCTCACGCAGCGCCTGCTCGCGCGCCTGGTGCCCGCGCTGTGCAACACGCTGCTCACTCCGGCGCGCGACGACGCCTATGCCGAAGTGATGCAAGCCTTTGCGCAGCAGTCTGCGGTGTCGTCGCTGGTGCCCCAGGCGCCGGTGCAATCGGTGCAAAGCGGTCCGTCGTGGCTGGCCCATGTGATTGACCTGAACGTGGAGCCCGAAGGCACGCGCATCAAGTTCCGGGGGGAAGGCTCGCACGCCGCCACCGTGATCATGGAGGGCATGCATTTGCGCCAGTGGCTCGCCATCCTGCACAACGTGGCGTCTGCGGCTCAGTGGCAACTCGACGTCTGGCCGACCTGGCTGCACGAAAGCGCCATCCCGCCTGCAAACACCGGCGCGGTGTTGCACTGACCTTTCTTGGAATTTGAATTAAGGCAACGGTGTCAACGGTGCCACTTGGCACCGTGACGCAACGCAAGCGAGGTTGGGTGCCAGCACTATGACCTTGGGGCAGATTGCCGGCTGCTGCGACGACAAACCCCGCGCTTGCGCCGCCAGGTACCGCTGCTCATCTGCTGCCAGTTTCGCCGCGTCTGCAGTCGGTGAGACCAGCGAATAAGGAACATAGGTTTAAAACGCGCATTGGCTGTTGGGGTCGGTGATAGCAACGGTTGCGCACTGGGCAGCCGCATCACACGGACCGTCTGCAACCAACTGCCTTGCCTGCGCCTCTTTGGCGACGGCAGTGTCTATGGCTTGTTGATAAGCGGACTCCCCGCCGCACACCGGCCAACATGGTGTTGTGTTCTCAAACGTATTCTTTTGACACTATCGCCCGCGGCGTGGTCATAACGAGTTGGTGGTGTAGTTCGACACACTTCCGAACCAACCATTGAAACGGGCGCGTGCATCGAATCGTTGCCAATAGCTGTCGCTCTAATGCGGGGTGGTTTTCTGCAACCCGCAGATTTACCACCACACCCTCGATGAAATTTCACCGGACCACCATCTTGCCTGCGGACTCCAGCGAGCTGGTCGCCGCCTGGTCCTTCAGCTCCAATGTCTCTTGCTTCACGAGGTGACTTTTAGGCTGGCGCCAACTCCAGTTTGATGCGACGGCCAAGTGCCGCTGCCGCGCCAGCCAACGTCGCCAATGTCAGACTGGTGTCGTTTTCATCAAGCAAGCGATTGAGCGAAGCGCGGCTGGTGTGCATTTTTTTCGCCATCGCGGTTTTTGTGATCTTCTGAGCAGACATTTCCTGCTCTATCTGCCAGGCAATAACCCGCTTTACTGCCACAGCAGTAACCTCTTCGAGCATGCCCTCTTCAGCGAGGAAGTCATCGAAATCGCTTCCAACGTTTTGCTTTTTCATTTTTGCCTCTTTAACAGTTTGAGCCGTTCTTTCGCCAAGTCCAGTTCTGGTTTGGGAGTCTTCTGCCCCTTCTTGATGAAACCATGCAGCAGCACCATCGTGTCCCCGTCCAAAACAAACAACACTCGCGCGATGCGCGTGCTCAGGCGTGTGCGTACTTCCCAAATACCGCTTTCAAGGTGTGCTACCAATGGCATGCCCAACGGCCATCCGAATTGAACGGTCTTGATGTCTTCGCCTATGGCTTTACGTTCAGGAACGGGCAGATCCTTCAACCACTCGCGAACTGGCTCGCCACCCGCGTCCGTCCTGAAAAATCGCACCCCCAAAGTCGGGGTTGTCTTTTTCTCCATGGTGTAGTGTATCAAGTTTGGTACGTTTTGTGAATAGATATTGAGTCATCGCTTCGTTGCATGCCAATTACCCAACGTCAGCAGTTCCCATACCCCCTTTTGTATGGAGAAATCTGATGACGACCAAGATCTGCCCCGGTTGCGTAGCAGCAACTTTCTTCGCAGCAGTCGTTTTGCTGACAGCCATTTCAGCCCCTCCTAATCGCATCCTACGCCCATCGTTTGGGGAAAGCGACCATAAAGTGCTGATTTTTGGAAAGAAAAAAGCAGAAAAGTAGTACGGTCAAATCGTACTACTCTTGCTATATGTTTTGTAGCAAAGAATCCAATGCCACAAAGGTTTTATGGTGGTGGAGAGGAGGAGGATCGAACTCCCGACCTCTGCATTGCGAACGCAGCGCTCTCCCAGCTGAGCTACCCCCCCAACCTGGCGCACAGTGTAGCAATTTGTGGGGGCGGGTGGCAAGAATTGGGCGGTTCCGGCGAAGCATGCGCCTCAAGCGTGGCGTTGGTGCGTCAGCCTGGCTGAGCCGTAATGGCTTTGGGGGTCACCTCCACCCAAAGCACCTCGCCGTTTTGGGGTTTGACGTGCATTACCGCGCGACGTTCCAGCCCCAAGATGTGGCGCGTCACCACGTCGAGCACCCAGCCGTGGGTGACCGCCAGCACCTTCTGGCCACGGTGCTCTGCGCCGATGGCCGTGATCGCGTCGAGCACGCGCTCGGCAAAGTCGTCCATCGACTCCCCGCCAACAAACTCGGCTGCCGGATTGCGCCGCAGGATTTGCTCCAGCAGCACAGGGTTGAGTTCGGCCAGCTCGCTTTTCGGGATGCCCTGGATCGCGCCAAAGTTGCGCTCGCGCAAGCCCTCGTGCGCGCGCGGGGCGGGCAGGGCCAGGTGCGAGGCGACAATTTGCGCCGTCTCTGCTGCGCGCGCCAGCGGGCTGGTCCACAGCGCCGCAAAGCCCGCCGCCGTCAGACTGGTGGCCAGGGCCTGCGCCTGCTGCCGCCCCAGCGTATTGAGCGGCACGTCAAACCAGCCCTGCAAAATACCGAGCCGGTTCCAGTCGGTCTCTCCGTGGCGCGCGACGCAAACATGCGCCGCCTCGTGCGTGCCCGCGTGCAATGAGGCCATGGCGTCTCCAGCATGTTGTCTTTATCGGCGCATCATAATGGAGCAAAGGCGGAGCAGCATGCAACCAATCAAAGCCATCATCTTCGACGTCTTCGGTACCCTGGTCAATTGGCGCGGCTCAATTGCGCGCGAGGCCCAGCACCTTCTCCAACCGCTGGGGTTGCGTGTGGACTGGCTGGCGTTTGCCGATGCCTGGCGCGCACAGTACCAGCCGGCGATGGAGCAGGTGCGTAGCGGGCAGCTTGCGTTTTGCAAACTCGATGCGCTGCATTCCAGAAACCTGGCCCTCGTTCTGGCCGACCTGGGCATCACGCTCGATGCCGCAACCTTCAAGCAACTCAACCTGGCCTGGCACCGGCTCGACGCCTGGCCCGACGCGGCACCGGGCTTGCACGCGCTGCGCAGCCACTACCGCCTGGCACCGTGCTCCAACGGCAACATCTCGCTGATGGTGGACTTGGCACGGCGCAATGGTTTTGCGTGGGACGCGATTCTGGGTGCCGAACTTGCGCGCGATTACAAGCCCAAGCCCGAGGTCTACCTCAACGCCGCAAGCGCCTTTGACCTTGAACCCAGCCAAACTCTGATGGTGGCCGCCCATTCGTCCGATCTGGCTGCCGCCTGCGCCGTGGGCTTGCGCACCGCCTTCATCGCGCGCCCTGACGAATACGGGCCCAACACCGGCGAACTACAGCCAGGGCTTGCCGTGGACTATGCCGCTGCAAGTGTGCTGGAACTGGCGCGGCAGTTGGGCGTGACTTCGCGGCAGCAAGAGCATTCACAACAGTAGCAGATCAAAGAGTTAGAGAACGAGTCCCAGTAGCTATAAAATTTCTAGCATGACTTCACTCACCACCGCCGCGTTGACTACGCACGATACCACCCGCGTTGACGACACCCGCATCGGCGCGGTGCGTCCACTGATAACCCCTGCATTACTCGAAGAGAAGTTGCCAACTCCGCAAGCAGCACAAACGCTGGTAGAGCAAAGCCGTACTGCCATCTCACGCGTCCTGCATGGGCTGGACGATCGACTCATTGTGGTGGTCGGGCCCTGCTCCATCCACGACCACGACCAAGCGATGGAGTATGCGCGCCAACTCAAGCTACAAGCGGATCTGCTCCAAGAGGATTTATTACTGGTGATGCGTGTGTATTTTGAAAAGCCGCGCACCACCGTCGGTTGGAAAGGCTACATCAACGACCCGCACCTGGACGACAGTTTTGCCATCAACCAGGGGTTGGAAATGGCGCGGCGTTTGCTGCTTGATGTGCTCGACGTGGGGATGCCCGTAGGAACGGAGTTTTTGGACCTGTTAAGCCCGCAGTTCATCAGCGATCTGGTCAGTTGGGGTGCCATTGGTGCCCGTACCACTGAGAGCCAAAGCCACCGCCAGTTGGCCAGCGGCCTGTCGTGTCCAGTGGGCTTCAAGAACGGGACCGATGGAAGCATCAAAGTCGCAACCGATGCGATTCAAGCGGCGCGCTCAGCCCATGCTTTTATGGGAATGACCAAAATGGGACAAGCCGCCATTTTTGAAACGCGCGGCAACGATGACTGTCATGTCATTCTTCGTGGTGGAAAGAAACCCAACTACGCCAAAGGTGATGTGGATGCCGCCTGCGCCTTGTTGCGCGAAGCAGGTCTGCGTGAGCAAGTGATGATTGATGTGTCGCACGCCAACAGCAGTAAGCAGCACCAGCGTCAGATCGTGGTTGGAACTGAAGTTGCAAGTCAGATTGCTGCAGGCGACAAACGTATTTCAGGTCTTATGGTGGAAAGCCATTTGCGCGAAGGGCGTCAGAACATCGTAGTCGGAAAACCGTTGGAATACGGTGTCTCTGTGACTGATGCTTGCATCAGCATCGAGCAGACCATTCCCTTGTTGCAGGAACTTGCAGCAGCGGTTCGCACGCGGCGCACACAATAGCAGGCTACGTAGCGGCACCTTATCGCTATACAACCGCGCTCAAGCAGCATGTGTTTAATAGCCTGGAACTGGCAACCTGGAAGTGCAACACCGCTCCTATTGCTATCAAACCGCGACGAGTTTTACAACCGCGCAACTGAACCTTTGCACTGGTGGAACGACCCCAGCACAACCAGCCAAGTGCTTGCTGGCAGAGATGGTCAGGCCACCGGCACCTGGCTAGGAATAAGCCGCAGTGGGCGACTTGCTGGACTCACCAATTACCGTAGCTCGGTGCCTATGCGTACCGACGTTGCCTCTCGCGGCGAGTTGGTCGCAAATTTTCTCACCGACGACAGCGATGCGCTTACCTATTTGCAGCGTTTGGCTGCTCGCTGCAGCGACTACAACCCGTTCAATCTGCTGGTGTTTGATGGAACAACTTTGTTGGGGCTGGAGAGTCGCAATGGCATCATCATCGCCATGGAACCGGGTATCGGCGCTGTTTCCAACGCCAACTTTTACACACCCTGGCCCAAACTGACGCGCTTGACCAAGGCATTTGCCGCAAGACTTCATGAAGGGGTGGATGACAGCGCTCAACTTCTAAGCCTGCTTTACGACAGAACTCTGGCCGAAGACGACGAATTGCCAAAAACCGGGGTTTCCCTGGCTTTGGAGAAAGCCTTGTCGGCAACGTTCATTGTCACGCCGAACTACGGAACAAGGGCTTGCAGTGTGGTGAAGTTGCATACGGATCATGCTGAATTTTTCGAAGAAAGTTTTGGGGAGAAGGGCTTGCTCGGCACCGTAAAAAAGTCCTTCTTCTATCGGCGTGATGGCGTGCAGTGATCCAAGCGCTGATCCTACGGCATTGCATGGCAAAAGAGACCGCGTTGTGAAAATTTTCCGATGCTTTGAACGGTCACACAACGCAGAGATTTTTTCAACTTTTTTTGGTTGTTCTTTGTCTTCTTCTTTTACTTAATATAAGACTAGTAGTAGTAGATAAGGATCACCCTACTCTGTGGAAAAGTCAGAATAGGGCTTATAGATCAAGGCACTACGAGGTTTTGATAACTGTGCAAGACTGTGCTTCTCTGGTGTACCGGGAAAAGGGACAACTAGCGGGATCCGCCTGGCGCTGTGGATAAGTGGAATCTTGTGCCAGAACTATGCACAGACTTGTGCCTTGACAGGCTCAAAAATTGGATGTCTGAGGTTGGTGGTTTTGATGTTTTTTTGAAGGTGGTTGAATGACGTACTTGTTACTGGGTTTAGTTATTTTTTTAGGGACGCACTCGGTGCGCATTGTTGCCAACGATTGGCGCGCACAGCGTATTGAGGAGTTAGGCGAGATGACATACAAAGGTGTGTACTCGCTACTCTCGGCGCTGGGTCTGGGTTTGATCGTCTGGGGCTTTGGAATGGCGCGTGATACGCCGATTCCGCTGTGGTACGTTCCCACGGGAATGCGCCATGCAGCTTCGCTGCTGACCTTGCTGGCGTTTGTGTTGCTGGCAGCTGCGTACGTTCCTGGTAATGGCATCAAGGCGCGTGTGCACCATCCGATGGTGCTGGCAGTCAAAACTTGGGCATTGGCGCACTTGCTGGCCAACGCAATGCTGGCGCATCTGCTTTTGTTTGGTGCGTTCTTGGTGTGGGCAGTATTCGACTTTATTGCCTCGCGCCGACGTGATCGTTTGGCAGAAAAGCAGTACCCCTCTGGTTCGGCCATGCGTACAGGGATCACATTAGGAATTGGCGCTGTGGCCTGGTTTGTTTTCGCCTTCTGGGGCCACGGGCTGCTGATTGGCATCCGGCCGTTTGGTTAAGTCAAAGCTGCTTATCGAAATACCACTGGATAAAGTACTTGGCAACAAAGCCGACCATGCCAAAAGCAAGCCCTAAAAAAAGCACAAAGGTGCCGAACTTTCCCGCCTTGGATTCCCACGCCAAGTGGCCGATGATGAACAGCATGTAGAGCATGAAGCCACCCACGCCAAAGCTGAGGCCAAAACCGGCAATCTGTTCCTCAGAAAAGCCAAACATCAGCGTTCTTTCTGCGCCCTAACACCAGACTCGCGCAGCAGCAGCGAGGATGCGTCCACCAGGTCGCGGTAGGCGTGCCAACTGGCGTGCCCCAGCAGGGGAATAACAACCACCAGTCCCAATAGAAACGTGCCCAGCCCCAACAAGGTAAGGAACATGATAACGGCAGCCCACAGGCCCATGGCAACCGGGTTGGCCAGTACCGCTAGCCAACTGGTGAGGACTGCCTGCTTGAGACTGACACGGCGATCGAGCAGCAGCGGCATGGCAATGGCGCTGGACGCAAACATGGGTGCTGCCATGACACCACCCGCAGCCAGCCACAGTTCAAACAGCCAGCCGTTCTTGGCCAACACCACATGGGTCACAAAGTCCATGGGACCTTCGATGGGTGCCGGAGCCAGCAAGGTGATCAACGCTGCCGAGGTAAGTACCCAGCCGGTGGCCGCCAAGGCCAGCAGCATGCCAAACTGGAACATGCACCAGTAATCGTTGCCCCATTTGTTGATGTGACTGTCTTGCCAGTTCAACCAGGTCTTGAGCACCACGCCAAGATCAGCCATTTCCTTGCGTTCCAGGGCGCGGCTCAAGGCGTACAAACTGGTGGCGAGCACCGGCGCGATCACCATGAAACCCGAGAGAGCACCCGCCAGCAACCAAAAACGCTGGTGGGCTACTGCAGCAATGGCAAAGCCCCCAAGCGCAAGCGCCACGCCATGGGCGTAGCTGATCCAACCCGCGCGCAGCATGTCACGCCAGCCGCGCACCAACCAGGTCAAGGAGTGGCCCACGCTGATGGTGCGCACGGCAGGCAAGTGGACGGGAACGTGGAGCATGGGGGGGAAGAGTTGAATTCACTCTGGCGTCGCAATGCCTCTACTGTAACGTGACAATGTCCTTGTGGACTGGGGTGCGCGCACTTGCTGCGCATAATGGACCATCAAATTTGCAGGAGTAGTTCATGCCACGGCCCGTTCTTGACGAATTAAAAATTCACCCCGCAATCCGCGAACGCGTTGCCACACTGCACCAGGACATCGTGCTCGAAGTGCAAGCGGCCATCGCCGCCAATGCGGTGGTGGTGGTAGGGATGGGTATCAACCCCATGCCCAGGCGTGCGTGCAAAGCGCTCGAAGCGGCCGCTGTGGCCTACCGCTATCTGGAGTACGGAAACTATTTCAACACCTGGCGGCGGCGCAATGCGTTGAAGATGTGGACCGGCTGGCCCACATTTCCCATGGTGTTTGTGAAGGGCACGCTGGTCGGTGGTGCCACCGACCTCGAAGCCCTCATTGCCAGCGGAGAATTGGCAAAGACGCTGGCTTAAAGCTACCGCTATTTGGCCGCAGGCTTTTCCTGCGCGCCACCGTGACCCCACCGGTGCTCGCGGTGGGCAGCCAAGCGGTTGTGCTCGGCATCGAGCACCTTTTGCTGTTCCGGGCTGAGCACGGCGTAAAACGTCTTGACGGCTGCGATGCGCGCGTCCATGCCGGCGTTCATTTCGGCGGCGTGTTGCGTATGCAGGCTGCGCATTTTTTCCAGGCGCTCGGGCAGGGGCAACTTGGCCATTTCAGCCGGGTCAGGCCGGTTCTCGGCGCGCGGTGCAGGCGGTTTCATGGCGGCGGTAAAGGCGGTCCATGCGGCTTCTTGCGCGGGGGTGATCTTGAGCTTGGTTTTGACTTCGGCCGCGCGCTTGGCGATAAAGGCCTCCATCTTTGCCGGGTCCATGCGGCCACGCATTCCGGGGCCGCCTTCACAACCCATCGGGCCAAGAGCGCCCATCATGGGGTGGTGCCCACCTTCCATGCCCATGGGTTGGGCAAAGGCGACAATCCCGGCACAGGCCAATGCGCCGACGACGAAAAGCGACTTAAAGACTGGTCTCATGATATTTCCTTCAAAAGGTCTGAAGCACAATCGCTTTCAGGCTGTCCTGCAGTGTGCGAGCCCAGTGTATCGCCCGGATTGCCCTTGTATGAGGCTTTGTAAAGTTGCACCGACAATACAGCCCTCAGGCAATCAAAGCCAATACAGAAAAGGCAAGAAGTGTTCAAGAATGTGATGTTGTACCGCATTGCGGCAGGCTGGCCAAGCAGCGCCGCAACGCTGGAGCGCGCGCTGCAAGACGCGCGATTTGTGGAGTGTGGCGCGCACCAGGAAAAGTCGGTGGGCTGGATCGAGCCGCGTGGTCAGGAGCATGGTGCGTTGGTGGAGGTGGTGGCGCGCCAGTGGATCATGAAGCTGATGATCGAGGTCAAGGTGCTGCCCGCCTCGGTGGTGCGGCGCAAGGTGGACGAGCAAGTCGAGCAGATTGAAGCCAGCACCGGACGCAAGCCCGGCAAGAAGGAGCGCCGCACGCTCAACGAGGATGTGCGCCTGGCGCTGTTGCCGTTGGCGTTTACCAAACAGGCCAGTGTGATGGTGTGGGTTGATCCGGTCAGCGGCTTCTTGGTCACCGACGCAGGCAGCCAGGCCAAGGCCGACGAGGTCATGACCTGGCTGATCAAGGCGGTCGATGGACTGGTGGTGCAACTGGTCCAAACCCAGCAGTCAGCGGCGGGAACCATGGCCGCCTGGCTTGCAGCTAAGGAGGGTCCGCGCGACTTCAGCGTGGACCGGGAGTGCGAACTCAAGGCCGCCGACGAGTCCCGCGCGGTGGTGCGCTACACACGCCACGCATTGGATACCGACGAAGTTAGTCAACACATCACCATGGGCAAGATGCCTACACGCTTGGCCCTGACCTGGGGCAGTCGGGTGTCGTTTGTGCTTACCGAACAACTGCAACTCAAGAAGGTAGCGTTTCTGGAAACCGTATTTGAGGGTAGCCCCGGCGCGTCTGGTGACACCGAGGACGACGCGTTTGACGCCGACGTGGCCATTGCCACCGGGGAACTGCGCAAGTTGTTGCCGGACCTCCTTGAGGCGTTGGGCGGCGAAGAGCTCCCTGCATGAAAAAGCGGCGCGCAGTTGCATGAACCGCGCGCCGCCACCTACCTTTTGGGTAGCTTCAGGACTTGCTCTGCTCCTTCATTGAGCAGGTATTGAAGCCGAGAATCGCATATGGGGGGCACCAGCCGATGGCACCTGTCGCCAAGGGAACAATGCCCAACCAGCCCCACACACCCACGGTGCCCGAAGCGGCCAGGCCGATCAGAACCAGACCAAGCACGATGCGCAGGACGCGGTCGATGCCGCCGACGTTTGATTTCATGGAGTACTCCTCAAGCTGTGATGTGAAGGTGCCATTGGAGCGCAGTTGCCCCGGCGGGTCAGTGACTTGGGTCACACAGCGCCAGCGGCCTCACTGCGGCAGGGTGGCAGCGAGCGTGCGCAGGGCGGCGCTGTTGCGGATCTGGATGCGCTCGCGCCCGAGTTCCACCCAGCCTTCGCGCTCAAAGCGGCGCAGCAAGCGGGTGATGATTTCGCGCACGGTGCCGAGTTCGTCGGCCAGGGACTGGTGCGTCACCGCCAAGTCCTGCCCGCGCCCCAGCAGCGCTGCGGCCAGGCGGCTATCGAGCTTGTGGAAGGCCACGGCATCAACCAGCACCGTGAGGTCGGCCATGCGCTCGGCAAACAGGCCCAGCACCTCGTCGCGAAACGCCGGGGATTGCAGCCATTGCATGAACACCGGCGGCGGGATCAACATCAGTGTGGTCGGCTTGGTGCTGATACCCTGGGCCGACAAGGGCGTGCTGCGAAACAGGCAGGCGCTGGAGACCAGGCACAGCTCGCCGGGCACCACCCGGTACAACTCCAGCGAGCGCCCGTCGCCCGAGTGGCGCGAGATCTTGATTTCTCCGCTGAGTACCAACGGGAAGCCCTGGCACGGCGCGTTGGCGTCAAACAGGACGGTTCCTGCGGGTACGGTCATAGGCGCAACGCTTGCGCCCAGCGCGGCCACAGCAGGCGTCACCTGCGCAAGCGCCGGGTACAGTGCGGACGGATCAATCATGCCCGCAGTGTAGCGGGATGGTGGCGCGGCGCTGCTGCGCCGGGTCAATGGCAGCAGGGTGTGCCGGTGCCGGCCAGGTCGTCCAGGATCGGGCAGTCCGGGCGCTCGTCGCCGTGGCAGTGGTGCAGCAGGTTTTGCAGGCTGCGCTGCATGGCCTGCATCGCTTCGATGCGCGTGGCCAGGTCGTCCAAGTGCTGCTGGGCAATGCGTTTCACGCTGGCGCTGGCGCGGCGCCGGTTTTGCCACAAGTTCACCAGTTCGGCGATTTCGGCAATCGAAAAACCCAGGTCGCGGCTGCGCTTGATGAAGCGCAGCGTATGCACGTCGGCTTGCGAGTATTGGCGGTAGCCGCTGTCGGTGCGGCGCACTTTGCCCAGCAGCCCGAGCGCCTCGTAGTGGCGCAGCATCTTGGCTGATACGCCCGAGGCACTGGCGGCCTGGCCGATGTTCAGGGGCGCGGTGGCAGGGGCTTCAGGCGGCAACGCCATAGCCTTCTTCGGCGATCACCTTGGCAAGGTCTTCGCGCGGTTTGGCGGAGGCAATGGTGACCAGGTTCTGGCTGCGGTCAATCGTGATCTCGGCATGCGGGTCGGCTTGTTTGACGGCGCGCTTGACCGCCATTTCGCAGTGGCCGCAGGTCATGCCGGTTACGGTAAAGGTCTGGTTCATGGTTATTTCCTTGGAACGGGTGGATGATAAGGTGCATAGTGTGAACCTTGCCACCATGGGAATGTCAAGCTTTCCTTGACTTTGCCATGGTGGGAAGGATTAAGCTGCACCGCATGAATACGACTACCACCCCATCCACTTCCACGCTGGACATCGGCATTGGCGGAATGACCTGCGCATCCTGCGTCAGCCGGGTTGAGCGCGCGCTGAAAAAAGTACCCGGGGTGACGCAGGCCAGCGTGAACATCGCTACCGAGTCGGCACGCATTAGCTTTGAGCCCTCTGAACAAATGCAAGCGCGGCTGCGCCGGGCGGTGCGCAACGCTGGCTATGAGCCGCGTGACGCCGCCCAGATGTCGGCCCACGTCGATGAATCGCCCTGGGCCGGGTTTGCGAGCGTGGCCTGGGGGCTGCTGCTGTCGGCACCGCTGGCTTTGCCGATGCTGGGCGACCTGTTCGGCCAGCATTGGATGCTCTCGGCATGGCTGCAGTTTCTGCTGGCCACGCCAGTGCAGTTTGTGCTGGGTGCGCGTTTTTACAAAGCGGGCTGGCATTCGCTCAAGGCGCTCAGCGGCAACATGGACTTGCTGGTGGCTATTGGCACCACGGCCGGGTGGATGTTGTCGGTGTGGCTGTGGTTGCGCGCGCCTGCGGGTGCGCACGTGCACCTGTATTTCGAGGGCTCAGCCGTGGTCGTCACGCTGGTGCTGCTGGGCAAATGGCTGGAGGCGCGCGCCAAGCGCCAGGCCACCTCGGCCATCCGCGCGCTGCACGCGCTCCAGCCCGATGTGGCCCACCTGCTGGGGCTGGAAGGCGAAGTGGATGTGCCCGTGGCCGAAGTGCTGGTGGGCGACCAACTGGTGGTCAAGCCCGGCGAACGCATTCCGGCCGACGGTGTGCTGCTGCAGGGCAGCACCCAGGTGGACGAGTCGATGCTCACCGGCGAAGCCCTGCCCGTGGCCAAAGACCCAGGCCAGCGGCTTACCGGCGGCGCGATCAATGTCGATGCCCGGGTGGTGTTGCAGGTCAGCGCCGTGGGCAGCGAGACGGTGCTCGCCAGCATCATTCGCTTGGTGGAGGACGCGCAGGCGGCCAAGGCCCCGATTCAGCGCCTGGTGGACCAAGTGGCGGCAGTGTTCGTGCCCGTGGTGCTGGTGCTGGCGCTCTTCACGCTGCTGGGCTGGCTGTGGCTGGCCGGGGTGCCGTTTGAGCAGGCGACGATCCATGCCGTGGCGGTGCTGGTGATTGCCTGCCCCTGCGCTTTGGGGTTGGCGACACCGGCGGCGATCATGGCCGGGACCGGCGTGGCGGCGCGCTTTGGCATCCTGATCAAGGACGCGCAGGCGCTCGAGCGCGCGCACCAGGTCGATACCGTGGTGTTCGACAAGACCGGCACCCTGACCCTGGGGCAGCCGCGGCTATTGGCTTTGCTATCAACACCTGGCATCGGGTCTCACGGAAGTGAGGACGTGCTCCTGGCAGCCGCAGCCAGTCTGCAAAGTGGCAGCGAACACCCCCTGGCGCGCGCCGTGGTGGCCGCCGCCAAAGCCAAAGGCCTGGCCATGGTTGCGCCCGATGCGGTGCGCGCCGTGCCCGGGCGAGGCGCCGAGGGCGAGGTCGGTGGGGTGACGTATCTGAGCGGCAGCGCGCGCTGGATGGCCGAGCTGGGCGTGGCGTTGGACGCGCTGGCACCGCAGGCGGCAGCATTGCAGGCCGAGGGTGCTACGGTCTCACTGTTGGCGCGACGTGACGCAGCGGGGCTGCGCTTGCTGGCGCTGCTGGCCTTTGGCGACGAACCCAAACCCGGTGCCAGAGAGGCGCTGGCGGGTTTGCGTGCACGCGGCATCCGGCTGCTGATGCTCTCGGGCGACAACCGGGGCGCGGTGGAGGCCATGGCACACCGTCTGGGTTTGCGCCCCGAAGCGGGGGAGGTTATGGCCGAGGTATTGCCGGGCGAGAAGGCTGCGTACATTGAGGCGTTGCGCCGGGAGGGTTGTACCGTGGCGATGGTCGGCGACGGCATCAACGACGCGCCCGCCCTGGCCGCCGCCGACGTCGGGCTGGCCATGGGCAGCGGGACTGACGTGGCCATGCACGCAGCGGGCATTACCCTGATGCGCGGCGACCTTGCACTGGTGGCGGCAGCGCTCGACATTTCGCACCGCACCGTGGTCAAGATCCGGCAAAACCTGTTCTGGGCCTTTGCCTACAACGTGGCCGGTATTCCGCTGGCGGCGCTGGGCTACCTCAGCCCGGTGGTGGCGGGCGCGGCGATGGCCATGAGTTCGGTCAGTGTGATGAGCAATGCCTTGTTGCTCAAACGCTGGCGTCCGGTCGACGGCGCAGCGTTGCAGGCAGCGTCGGCGTCAGAGCGTCACAGCGTGGGGTAGTCGGTGTAGCCTTTGGCACCACCGCCGTAAAAGGTGCTGCGGTCGCCCGGGTTGAGTGCGGCCCCGGTACGCAGGCGTAGCGCCAGATCCGGGTTGGAGATGAACGGCCGACCAAATGCCACCAGATCGGCACCTTGCGCCAGCGCCAGTGCGGCCAGCTCGGCGGTGTAGCCGTTGTTGACCATCCAGGCACCGTTGCCGCCGCCGCGCCGGTAAACGGCACGCAGGGCCTCGTAGTCGAACGGGCGGTCGGGCAGTTCGCGCGCGCCGCCGGTGGCCCCTTCGATGACGTGGATGTAGGCCAGCTTCATTTCGGCCAGGTGGTGGATGACGTAGTCAAAGGTTTGCTGCGGATCGGCGTCAAAAACGTCGTTGGCCGGGGTCACCGGCGACAGGCGGATACCGACGCGGTCGCCACCAATGTCGTCCACCACGGCGCGTACCACTTCGAACAGCAGGCGCGCGCGGTTCTTGAGCGAGCCGCCGTAATCGTCGGTGCGGTGGTTGCTGCCGGTCTTGAGGAACTGGTCAATCAGATAACCGTTGGCCGCGTGGATTTCGACACCGTCAAAGCCGCAGGCGATGGCGTTTTCGGCCGCGTGGCGGTAGTCCTCGACGATGCCGGGGATTTCTTCCACATCCAGCGCGCGCGGCTCGGACGTGTCCACAAAGCTGGGCACACCGTTGTGGATCAGCACGGTCTTGGTCTTGGCGCGGATTGCCGAGGGTGCTACCGGCTTGCCGAAGTGGGGCTGCAGTTCCAGGTGCGAGACACGTCCCACGTGCCAGAGCTGCACCACGATCTTGCCGTCGGCCTCGTGCACGGCGCGGGTGACTTGCTTCCAGCCGTCGAGTTGCTCGGTGCTGTAGAGCCCCGGCACATCGGCGTAGCCCTGGGCCTGCGGGCTGATGGCGGTGGCCTCGCTGATGATCAGTCCGGCGCTGGCGCGCTGGCGGTAGTAGTCGGCCATCAGCGCATTGGGAATGGCACCAGGCGCGCGGTTGCGCGTCAGCGGTGCCATGACGATACGGTTGGCCAGAGCGATGCGGCCAACTTGCAGGGGATCAAAAAGGGTAGTCATCAGTTGCTGCCTAGGGTGAAGCTGAACTGATTCTAAAGCCACCCCGGCACGTGCCGGGGTGGCACAATGGGCGGTTAACCCAGCAGTCCTTCGGCCTTCATGGCGGCAACCACGGCCGGTCGTGAGCCAACGCGTTCGCGGTAGGCCAGCAGGTTGGAAAACGGGCTCAGATCCAGCCCCACGTGCTTGGCCCAGCCGGACACCACAAACAGGTAGGCGTCGGCCACGGTGAAGTGATCGCCCATCAGGTATTGCTTGCCCGCGAGTTCGCCGTCCACCCACTGCAGGCGGCTGGTCAGACGGGTCTTGGCCAGCGCCTTGGCTTCTTCGGGCATATTGGGTGTGAACAGGGGCGAAAAGCCCTTGTGCAACTCGGTGCCAATCAGATTGAGCCACTCCTGCAGCTTGTAGCGCTCGTAGCTGCCGTTGGGCGGAGCCAGATGCAGGTCGGGTACCTGGTCGGCGATGAACTGGACGATGGCCGGGCCTTCGTGCAGGGTGCGCCCGTCGTCCAGCGCCAAGAAGGGTACGTAGCCCAGCGGGTTGATGGTGTAGTAGTCGGTGCCGTCAGGTAAGCGGTGGGTCTTGGTGGGCGCGGGGATCGCCTCAAAACGCAGACCGGCTTCGTGCAAGACGATATGCGGTGACAACGAGCAGGCACCGGGGGAGTAGTAGAGTTTCATGGAGTCTCTTGTAGGGAAGAATGGAACGCACCGACCATACTAGCCGGGTTTGAAAAAACCTGCGCCACCAGGGTTGGACGGGCGGCGCAGGGGGGTCTCAGACCAGAGTGACAGCCTTGCCGCTGAGGCGTTTGGCCAGGCCTTGCGCCAGGCGGTTGACGGTGCCGTAGATCGACAGTTGCGGATTGGCGCCAATGCTGGTGGGGAAGATCGAACCGTCGTGAATCGACAGGTTTTCAAGCTGCCAGTGCTGGCCATCGGCGCGGGTCACGCCGCGCTTTTCGTCGCCGGCCATGCCGCAACCACCCATGACGTGGGCGCTGCCAACCCGGGTGAGCAGGGGCTTCATCGGCAGCGCTTCAATCGCCTGCTTGGCCTGGGCCCAGGTGGTGTAGCCGTCGGCCATTTCGTGGCCCGGGTAAACCGCCTTGGCACCGGCTTCAAACTGGATCTGGGCCATGGCCAGCATCGAGCGGCGCGCGCCGTCGAGCACGTAGTCGGTGAGCGGGTAGTCGAGCAGGGGCGAGCCATCGCCCTTGAGCTCAACCTTGCCGCCTGCGGCCTGTTCGTGAAAGCCGTCGCGCATCAGCGCCAGCATCACGTTGGCCTGTGGGTACTGCCGGAACAATTGGGCCTGCTTCTCGCCAAAGCCCGGCAGGTTGGCACCAAAGAACACCGGATGCAGCGGCGCCACTTCGATCTTGAAGCCAATCGGCCCGTCAATCGCCTGCGTGCCCAGAAAGTGGTCGGAGTACACCGACTGGGGCGCACCGTCCCACGCCGCCACGGTGTGCGGCATCACCCCTGTGGTAATGGCCACCGGGTGCAGGAAGGTGCGGATGCCCAGCCGCTGGTGCGGATCGGGTGCCTTGGAGCGCAGCAGCAGGGCCGGTGAGTTGATCGCGCCACCGGCCAGCACATAGTGCTTGGCGATCACTTGCGTGGCCGGTGCCCCGGCATGGGCGGGAGCGGCGTTGGGCTTGACGGCGATGCACTGCAGGCTGGTGATGCGGCCATTGGCAATGTCGAACTTTTGCGCGCGCGTTTCCACCAGCAAGGTGGCACCAGCGTCGAGCGCGCTGGGCAGGGTGGTGACCAGCATCGACTGCTTGGCGTTGGTCGGGCAGCCCATTCCGCACGAGCCCAGGTTGTAGCAACCCTTGACGTTGCGCGAGATGATGCCCGACGAAATGCCAAGCTTGCTCGCGCCTCGGCGCAGCAACTCGTTGTTCTCGTTGGGGGGTGTCGGCCAGGGGCTAATGAACAGGCGCTCTTCGGCCTGTTCGAAAAAGGGCTTGAGTGCCTCGGTGGTGTAGTCGGCTAGGCCAAAGTGCTCCTGCCAGAACTGAAGCGTGGTGGCCGGGGTGCGAAACGAACTGGTCCAGTTAACCGTGGTGGTGCCGCCCACCGTGCGCCCTTGCAGGATGGTGATGGCCTTGTCCTTGGTCTTGCGTCCGGCCGACTCCTGGTAGAGCGAGGCGTAGGCTTCGGGTTCGTTCTGGTTGAAGTGGGTGCTGCTCTTGAGTTGACCTTCTTCGATGATGACGACGTTCAGGCCAGCCTTGGTCAGGAGTTCTGCGGTGATGCCCGCGCCTGCGCCCGAGCCAATGATGGCGACATCGCAGGTGATGCTGGCGGGGACTGCGCCAAAGGTGCCGCCGTGGACTTTCCAGCCGCGTTGCAGACCTTCGCGGATGGGATCAGGCAAACTGCTCATAAAAAGATTTCCGTGGTTGGTGGTTCGGTATCAGACGGCGCGCGGGCCGGGGTAGCCCAGCACGGCCCAGGATTCCTGGCCTGAGAAATAGGGCGCGTAAGCCAGGTCGTGCAGACCCTGGAACGCCTGCTGGCGCAGCGTAATGCTTGAGAGGCGCATGGACTGCAGCGCCTGCGTGACTTCGGCCACGCTGGCTTCCTGCCAGGTGCCCGACAGGCCCATCAAGCCGCGTCGACCGGCGGCGCTGGCCAGCAGGCTCAGCAACTGGGACAGCTCGGCCTGCACCGCGTCGGGCAGTGCGGAGATAAAGGTATCGGTGCGCGTGAGCAGGGCCTCCAGCGCCGCGTCCTGGGCCGCAGCATCGGACGGCAGCGTGCCCGCCAGCATCGCCTGGCCGGTGCGGCGCAGGACCAAGCGTGCGCCGGAACTGAGTTTGCCTTGCTCCAGGCCGGGCTGCAGCAGCGAGAGCGCGCCGCCCGCCACGGCCAGAACAATGGCCGAGCCGATACCCAGTTTGAGGAAGCTTCTTCGTTGCAGGTGGGGTGGGCCGTACATGGTGTTTACTTGGTAATGAAGTCGAGGTATTTGGTGGCGAACTTGCCGTAGGGTGGCCACATGAACTTGATGGCGCTAAAGGGGGCTTGATGGAACACCGGACGCATCTTGGAGAATGTCACAAACCCTTCGTAGCCGTGGTAGTGGCCCATGCCGCTTTCGCCCACGCCGCCAAAGGGCATGTCGTGTTGCGCCGCGTGCAGTACAGCGTCGTTGACGCAAACGCCACCCGACATCACGTGCTCAATCAGGTAATCCACCGTCTTGCGGTCATTGGAGAACGGGTACATGGCCAGTGGACGCGGCGCGCTGTTGATGGCCTTGACCACTTCGTCCAGGCTGCTGTAGCCGATGATGGGCAGCACCGGGCCGAAGATTTCGCGGGTGCGCAATTGGCAGTCGGGCGGCGCGTTGAGCACGATGTGCGGCGCAATCTTGCGCGTGACCTCGTCCCAGGGTTTGCCGGGAACGAGTTGCACCAGCGTGGCCCCCATGTCCCGAGCCTGCTCCAGTGCGCCTACAACGCGCGCAAAGGCACGCGCGTCGATGATGGAGGTGTAGTCCGGGCTGTCGATGCTGGCGTAGCGTTCGCCAATGATTTCCTTGGCCACTGCGGTGAATTCATCCACTTTGGCCTGCGGCACGAACAGGTGGTCGATGGTGACGCACACCTGTCCGGCGTTGAAGTATTTGGCAAACAGCATGCGCCCGGCGGCGGTGCGCAGCGGGAAATCGTCGCACAAAATGGCGGGTGCCTTGCCACCGAGTTCCAGCGTTACCGGGCACAGGTTGGTACTGGCCGCGGCCATCACCGAGCGCCCGGTCTGGCCCGAGCCGGTGAAGATGATGTGGTCGAACTTGAGCTTGGAAAACTCCATGCCCACGCCGCCGGTTTCGTCAAAGAAAGCCAACTTGTCGCGCGGGAAGTAAGCCGGAATTTTTTCGATCAGCAGTGCGGCCACATGGCGCGAGTTTTCCGACATCTTGACCATTGAGCGGTTGCCCGCGGCGAAGGTGCAGATCAGTCCATTGAAGGCGGTCCAGATCGGGAAATTCCAGGGAATGATGGCACCCACCACGCCTAACGGTTGTGGAATCAGGCGGTTGCTTGCGCCAAAGAAGTTCTTCAAATCAATGCCGCGCTTTTGCGGCTTCATCCAGCATTTGAGGTGTTTAAGAGTGTGGCTGACGCCGTCGATCACGCTGAAGATTTCTGCAAACAGCGACTCGTGGCGCGAGCGGTGTCCGTAGTCGGCGTTGATGGCTTCGACCAGCGCTTCGCGGTGGTCAATGACAAAGGCGCGCAGTTTGAGCAAATCGGCTTTGCGTTCGGCAAAGCTGGGGTTGGGTTGGGCCAGATAGGCCGCACGCTGGAGCTCCAGCGTGTCCTGGATCTGCTGGCGCACCTCGTCGAGCGAGGGCGTGGCATGCAAGTTGTCGGGCATGGAGGGTCCTTCAGTGAGTGGCATGGGCGCTGCGTACCAGCGGCCGATGCTGGAACATACCCCCCTGCCCCGGCAAAGACTGTAAAAATAGTTACAATCTAGGGTAACTACCGGGGGCAAATGGATGGCGTACTCCAATAGCGAACTGCTGCACACCATGTCGGCCAACCCCTGGTTTGCCGCACTTTCCCTGCCCGAGCGCAAGGCGATGCTCTCGGCTGCCGACCGGCACTGGTTGGGCGCGCGCGAAATGCTGTACCGCAAGGGCGACACCACGGGTGCGCTGGTGGGCGTGGTGAGCGGCTCGCTCAAGATTTCCACTCTGGGCGAGGACGGGCGCGAGGCGATTCTGTCGTTCATGGAGGCGGGCAACTGGTTTGGCGAGTCCACGCTGATTGACCGGCTGCCGCGCCCCCACGATGTGACTGCCTTGTGCAGCAGCGAAGTGCTGCTCATCAACCCGGTGGCGTTTGAGCGCCTGTTGCAGCGCGCCGCCTTTGCCCGCGCCATTGCCGCCTTGTTGTGCAGCCGGGTGCGCGTGCTCTACACGCTGGTGGAAGACGCCATGCTGCGCTCAACCTCCACGCGCATCGCACGGCGCTTGCTGGCGCTGAGCCGGGGCGACGCCACCGAGGCGACCGACGCGCGCCACAGTGTGGCGGTGTCGCAGGAGGCGTTGGCCATGATGTTGGGCATTACGCGCCAGACGCTGTCCAAGGAACTCAAGGTGCTGGCGCGCAACGGGGTGGTGGCACCGGGCTACGCGCGCATTGACATCGTTTGGCCAGCCGAATTGGAGCGCCTGGCCGCCCTGGGTTGATGCGCGCGCGGGAGAGGGCGCTTTGGCGTCGTGAGCGGCGGCGATTGGCTTGCCGGTAAAATCCGCCGCTTGCCCCTGCACCTGCTGGTGCCTGGCCCGCCCATTCGCCTTTGCCACCCACATCCATGTATTACCCAGAACAGTTCGACGTGATCGTCGTCGGCGGCGGCCATGCCGGCACCGAGGCGGCGCTCGCGTCTGCCCGGATGGGATGCAAGACGCTGCTCCTGACGCACAACATCGAAACGCTGGGCCAGATGAGCTGCAACCCGTCGATTGGCGGCATTGGCAAGGGCCATCTGGTGCGCGAGGTGGACTCGCTGGGCGGCATCATGGCGCTGGCCACGGACGAGGCGGGCATCCAGTTTCGGGTACTCAACTCCAGCAAGGGCCCGGCTGTGCGTGCCACGCGGGCCCAGGCCGACCGGCTGCTGTACAAGGCTGCGGTGCGCCGCGCCCTGGAGAACCAGCCGGGCCTGAGCCTGTTCCAGCAGGCGGTGGACGACCTGCTGCTCCAGGGCGACCGGGTCACCGGCGTTGTGACCCAGGCCGGGATTGCGTTTCGTGCGACCACCGTGGTGCTGACCGCAGGCACGTTTCTCGACGGCAAGATTCACGTCGGGCTGGACAACTACCCGGCCGGGCGCGCGGGAGACCCACCGGCCGTGGCCTTGAGTGCACGCCTGAAGGAGCTTAAGCTGCCGCAAGGTCGGCTCAAGACCGGCACCCCGCCGCGGTTGGACGGGCGCAGCATCGATTTCAGCAAGTGCCTGGAGCAGCCCGGTGACGGTATGCCCGGGGGCATGAGTTCGGCCATGCCGGTGTTCAGTTTTCTGGGGCGCACTGAGATGCATCCGCGCCAGATGCCGTGCTGGATTACCCAGACCAATGCGCGCACCCACGAGATCATCCGCAGCGGCTTTGACCGCAGCCCGATGTTCACCGGCAAGATTGAAGGGGTGGGGCCGCGTTATTGCCCCAGTGTCGAAGACAAGATCAACCGCTTTGCCGACAAGGACAGCCACCAGATATTTCTGGAGCCCGAGGGTCTGACCACGCACGAGTACTACCCCAACGGCATCAGCACCAGTTTGCCGTTTGACATTCAGTACGCGCTGGTGCGCAGCATGGCCGGGCTGGAGAATGCGCACATCCTGCGCCCCGGCTATGCCATCGAGTACGACTACTTTGATCCGCGTTCGCTGCGCAGCAATTTCGAGACGCGTCAGATCAACGGCCTGTTTTTTGCCGGGCAGATCAACGGCACCACCGGTTACGAGGAAGCTGCTGCCCAGGGCTTGTTTGCCGGGGTCAACGCGGCGCTGCTTTGCCGGGGCGACGCGCCCTGGGTGCCGGGCAGAAGCCAGGCCTATCTTGGGGTGCTGGTGGACGACCTGATTACCAAGGGCGTGACCGAGCCGTACCGCATGTTCACCAGCCGCGCCGAATTCCGGTTGCAACTGCGCGAGGACAATGCCGACGCCCGCTTGACCGAGGCCGGGCGCACGCTGGGCTTGGTGAGTGACGCGCGCTGGGACGCCTATTGCCGCAAACGCGACGCTGTTTCACGTGAAACAGAACGGCTGCGCACGCTCTGGATCAGCCCCAAGAACCTGGCGGCGGCAGAGTCCGAGCGGGTGCTGGGTAAGGCCATTGACCACGAATACTGCCTGCTTGATTTGCTGCGCCGCCCCGGCGTGGGCTACGCGCAATTGATGTCGCTCGATGCGGGTCGCTTTGCTACCCCGGACCTGCCGCTCACAGGGGCTTCGGAGTCGGCTGCGTCGCAGGATGTGTTCGTGGCTTCGGTGGTTGAGCAGTTGGAAATTGCTGCCAAGTACTCGGGCTACATCACCCGGCAGCAGGATGAAGTGGACCGCGCTGCGCACTACGAGAACCTGAAGTTGCCCGCTGAGTTGGACTACATGCAGGTGTTGGCGCTGAGCATCGAGGCGCGCCAGCGCCTGAGCAAGCAGCGCCCCGAAACGCTGGGCCAGGCTTCGCGCCTCTCGGGCATCACGCCTGCGACCATCTCGTTGTTGCTGATTCATTTGAAGAAGGGCGGTTTTCGTGGATTTGGCAAGGTGCCAGTTACCGCATCGGCCGCCGGGGAGGTGTCCTGATGCACGCGCTCGAACCCCAATTGCGCCAGGGCTTGGCCGCGCTGGGACTGACGCTGACCGATGCCCAAATCGCACAGTTGTTTGGCTACCTCGACCTGCTGCAGAAGTGGGGCAGGGTATACAACCTGACGGCGGTGTGCGACCCGGCCGAGATGCTCACGCACCATCTGCTCGACAGTCTCGCGGTCGTTGCGCCTTTGCGGCGACAGTTGGCGGCGTCGGGTCTGACGGACGCACCTTTGCGTTTGCTTGATGTGGGTTCCGGGGCGGGTTTGCCTGGGGTGGTGATTGCCATTGTTTGCCCGGAGATTGCAGTGGACTGCGTCGATACCGTGGCCAAGAAAGCTGCCTTTGTGCAGCAGGTGGCAGTCGCTCTGAAACTGCCGCAGTTGCGTGGTCTGCACGCACGCGTAGAGTCACTTACGGACAGCTACCCGGTGGTCTGTTCGCGCGCCTTTGCCTCGTTGCAGGACTTCACTGCGCTCTCGGGCAAGGCGCTCGCGCAGCACGGTATCTGGATGGCGCTCAAGGGCAAACACCCGGCTGACGAAATCGCGGCACTACCCAAGTTGGTAGAAGTGTTTCACGTGGAACCACTGCAGGTGCCGGGGCTGGATGCGCAGCGCTGCATCGTCTGGATGCGCCGAGTCTGAGGTAACGTAAACTCAAGCCCTGCGTTGCCGCACCGGTGCGGCTGGTTTCCAAGGATTTACCCATGCTCGGCGTTACCGATTACGGCACATTTGTCATCACCATTTTGGTCTTTTTACTGGTGCCCGGGCCGGGCAATCTGGCCTTGATCACCTCCACCAGCAAGGGGCGCATCCCCGGTGGGTTGGCGGCGACTTTTGGCGTCATCCTGGGCGACCAGGTGCTGATGTGGTCGGCGGTGGCCGGGGTGGCCGCGGTCATCAATACCTATCCCGATGCCTTCCATGCGATGCAGTGGGTGGGGGCGGCGTACCTTGCCTGGCTCGGTGTCAAGATGCTGCTGGCCAAACCGGGTGCAGCGCCGGTACTCAATATCACCGCCGGGCACTACCTGCGCCAGGCCCTGATGATCACCTTGCTCAACCCCAAGGCGATTCTTTTCTACATGGCGTTTTTTCCGCTGTTTGTCGATCCGGCGCAGCAGCAGGGGTTGATCACCTATGGGTTCATGGCGGCCACGATTGCGGTACTCACTTTTTTCTATGGGCTCACCTCCACCTTGCTGACGCATTTTCTGGCTGAGCGCATTCGTGCCAACCCGGTGATTTCGCGGGTTCTGGAAAAGGTCGCCGGATTGTTTCTGGTCGGATTTGGCATCAAACTGGCCGTGTCGCGCTAAGGAACCCCATGGCCAAAATATTCTGTATCGCCAACCAAAAGGGTGGAGTCGGCAAAACCACTACCACGGTCAATCTAGCTGCTGGCTTGGCCAAGGTCGGGCAGCGCGTGCTGATGATCGACCTCGACCCCCAAGGCAACGCCACCATGGGCTCGGGCATCGACAAGCGCAAGCTCGAACTCAGTGTGTACGACGTGCTGCTCGAATCCGCCTCCATCGTCGAAGCCCGCGTGCAAAGCGACAAGCTCAAGGCGGCCGGGTGTAGCTACGACATTTTGGGAGCCAACCGCGAACTCGCCGGTGCCGAGGTGGAAATGGTTGATCTGGAGCGGCGCGAGCGCCGTCTCAAGCAGGCGCTGCAGGAGGTTGGCGACGAATACGACTTTGTGCTGATCGATTGCCCGCCGTCGCTCTCGATGCTCACGCTCAACGGCCTGTGCTGCGCCCATGGCGTGATCGTGCCGATGCAGTGCGAGTACTTCGCGCTAGAGGGGCTTACTGACCTGGTCAACACCATCCGGCAGGTCAAGGCCAATCTCAACGACGACCTGGAAATCATCGGTTTGCTGCGCGTCATGTTCGACCCGCGCATTACGCTGCAGCATCAGGTGAGCGAACAGCTCAAAGCGCACTTTGGCAGCAAGGTGTTTGACACCGTCATTCCGCGCAATGTGCGTCTGGCCGAGGCACCGAGCTACGGGCTGCCGGGCGTGGTGTTTGATCCGGCCTCCAAAGGGGCGCATGCGTTTGTTGCCTTTGCCCAGGAGATGGTCGCCAGAAATAGTGCTGGCTAGTCGCTAAGCCTCGAATTTACTAAACACGCAGCTATTATTTTCATAGCAGTCACAAAGCATCCCACAGTGTCTACGCCCCACATTCTGTTGTTGCCCGGTTGGCAGAACTCGGGCCCCGCGCACTGGCAGAGCCGCTGGGAGGTGCTCTATGGTTACGAGCGTGTTGATCAGCACGACTGGATGCGCCCGCTGCGCGGCGACTGGATGGCCCAGTTGGAGGAAGCGGTGCTGGCCGCACCGGCCCCCGTGGTTCTGGTGGCGCACAGTCTGGGCTGCCTGTTGTGCGCTGCGTGGGCCGCGCACTCGCAGAACGCGCACCGGGTACAAGCTGCGTTGCTGGTAGCCCCCGGCGACCCCGAGCGCGAAGAACTGGGCGCCGTGCTCAAGAGCTGGTCGCCGCTGCCGCTGCAGCGCCTGCCGTTCAAGAGCGTGCTGCTGGCAAGTCATAACGACCCCTATTGCAGTTTCGAGCGTGCGCAGATGTTCGCCGCAGCCTGGGGGGCAGACCTGGTGGACTATGGCCACAGCGGCCACATCAACGCCGACTCGGGCCTGGGCGACTGGAGCGAGGGGCATGCGTTGCTGCGGGAAGCAATCGAATCAACGAAAGAGAAAACATCATGGTGACCAAAAAACCAAAGGGTCTGGGCATGGGGCTGGAGGCCTTGCTTGGGCCAACCGTCAAGGACGCGGCGCAGCCCGGTGCAGCGCTGGCCGACAGCGGCGTGCCCAGTACCTTGCTGCTCTCCGACATGGTGCCGGGTCAGTACCAGCCGCGCACGCGCATGGACGAAGGGGCCTTGTACGAATTGGCTGAGAGCATCAAGGCCCAAGGCATCATGCAGCCGATTCTGGTGCGCCAGTTGGCCCAGGCACCGGGTGCAACCGCGCGGCCGGTGTACGAAATCATTGCCGGCGAGCGGCGCTTTCGTGCTGCCAAACTCGCCGGGCTGGACCGGGTGCCGGTGCTGGTGCGCGACGTGCCCGACTCGGCCGCTGCCGCCATGGCCTTGATCGAAAACATCCAGCGTGAAGACCTCAACCCGCTCGAAGAGGCCCAAGGCCTGAGCCGCTTGATCAAGGAGTTTGGGCTCACCCACGAAACCGCGGCCCAAGCAGTGGGGCGCTCGCGCAGTGCGGCCAGCAACCTCTTGCGCTTGCTCAACCTGACCGATCCGGTGCAGACCATGCTGATGGCAGGTGACATCGACATGGGCCATGCGCGGGCGCTGCTCGTGCTCGACCGTGCCAGCCAGATCACCGCCGCCAACCAGATCGTCACCAAGAAAATGTCGGTGCGCGAAGCCGAAAGCCTGGTCAAGAAACTGAGCGCCGAGTTTTCGCTCACGTCTCCCAAGCCCAAGAAAGAGAAGTCGCGCGACCTCAAGCGCGTGGAAGAAGAACTCTCCGACCTGCTCACGGCGCAGGTCGAAGTGCGTATCAAAAAGCGCGTCAAGCGCAACGGGCGCGTTGAAGAAATGGGCGAGGTGGTGATCCAGTTCGGCTCGCTCGACGAACTCAACGGCCTGATCGAACGCCTCGCGCCCGGCGCGGCCCGCTAACGCCGCGCGTACCAAGCATCCTCTCGCAGAGCCCCGCGCCGATTTGCTGGGCGTTTGACAGATGAGGCGCGGGCCCCTGTCCCAATCTCTGGTGCCAAACCCGCCGCTTGCACTTTTGCACAGCGCAGTTACAGGCAAAGTGGTATGGTTGCGCTGGACCGCCAAGCTGCGGCCTTTTGGAGAAAACCCATGCCTGCCGAGAACAAGCCTTTGGCGCAAGCCGCCGGTGATATTGCCGAAACGCAGTATGCGCAGCAGATTGCGCTGTTTGCCCTGGCCACCCTGGCCGAGCAACGCGAGTCCGATTCCGAGAGCCACATCCTGCGGGTGCAGCACTATGTGCGCGCGCTCTCGCAGAAGTTGAGCGAGCTCGATGCCTATCGCGACGTGCTCACGCCCGACTACATCGCAGCCCTGTACCACAGCGCCCCCTTGTACGACATGGGTTCGGTCGGCATTCCGGACCGCATTCTGCTCAAACCCGGGCGCCTCACACCCGATGAGTTGGCCATCATGCGTACCCACCCTACGATTGGCTACGAGGCCTTGCTGCGCGCCGAAAAAATCCAGGGGCGCAGTTCGCCCATGCTGGTACTGGTCAAGGAAGTGGTGCACGCGCACCAGGAAAAATGGGATGGCAGCGGTTACCCGCGCGGGCTTGTCGGTAACCAGATTCCGGTGTCGGCGCGCATCATCGCCATCGCCGACGTGTACGACGCGCTCATCTCCAACAAGGTGTACCGCCAGGGCGTCTCCCACGACAAGGCGGTGCAGATCATCTTTGGCGAGCGTGGTGCGCACTTTGACCCGGACATGGTCGATGCCTTCATTGAAATCCAGGACACCTTTGCCGAGATTGCACTGCGCTTTGCCGACACCGAAGAAGACATGCAGCGCAAGATCGAATACCTGGCCAACGCCATCGCCGAACAGACCGAGGTATAAGCCACGCCAGTTTGCAGCAGGCAGCGGCTTGCTGCTATAAAACCTATAGCGTAAAGATCTTGCCCGGGTTCAGGATGTTGTGCGGATCAAGCGCCTGTTTGATGGCGCGCATCATGTTGACGGCACTCACCCCGGTCTCTGACACCAGGAAGTCCATCTTGTGCAGCCCCACGCCGTGCTCACCGGTGCAGGTGCCGCCCACGCGCAGCGCGCGCTCCACCAATTGCTGATTGAGCTGCTCGGCCAGGGCGCGCTCTGCGGGTACGTTGGGGTCGATCAGGTAGCCCATGTGGAAGTTGCCGTCGCCCACGTGCCCAACCAGAAAATAGGGAATGCCCGCCGCCTGCGCTTCGTTCACGCTTTCCAGCAGCGCATCGGCCAGGCGCGAAATCGGCACACAGGTGTCGGTGGTGATGGCCTTGCAGCCCGGGCGCGACTGCACGCCGGCAAAGTAGGCGTTATGGCGCGCTGTCCACAGCCGGGTGCGCTCCTCGGGCGTCTGCGCCCACTCAAACGATGCACCACCATGCTCGGCGGCAATCGCCTGCACCGTCTCCACCTGCTCCTTCACGCCCGAGGGCGAGCCGTGAAACTCCATCAGCAGCATGGCGCTTTCCTGCAAGCTCAGCTTGGAGTGCGCGTTGACCACCCGGATGGTATTGGCGTCGAGCAACTCGCAGCGCGCAATGGGCACGCCCAACTGGATGATCTGGATGGTGGCGTTAACCGCATCGGCCAGGCTGGCAAACGAACAGGTCGCCGCCATCACCGCTTCGGGCAGGGGGTAGAGCTTGACCGTGACCTCGGTAATCACTCCAAGCGTGCCTTCGCTGCCCACCATCAATCGCGTGAGGTCGTAGCCAGCGGCTGACTTCTTGGCGCGCGTTCCGGTGCGGATGACTTCGCCCGATGCGCTCACCACTTCCAGCGCCAGCACGTTCTCGCGCATGGTGCCGTAGCGCACGGCATTGGTTCCGCTGGCGCGCGTGGCGGCCATGCCGCCAAGGGTGGCGTCCGCGCCGGGATCGATTGGAAAGAACAGGCCGGTGGACTTGACCGCCTCGTTGAGTTGCTTGCGCGTCACGCCGGGCTGCACCGTCACCGTCAGATCCTCGGCGTCGATCGACAGCACCTGGTTCATGCGGCTCACATCCAGGCTGATGCCGCCTTGCACCGCCAGCAGGTGGCCTTCAAGCGAGGTGCCCACGCCAAACGCAATCACCGGAACTTTGAACTGCGTTGCCAGTTGCAGCACGACGACCACGTCGGCCGTGCTTTGCGCAAACACCACAGCGCCAGGAGGCGGCACGTCAAACGACGACTCGTCGCGCCCGTGCTGCTCGCGCACCACCAGCGCGGTGGAACAGCGCTCGCCAAAGTGCTGTTGCAGCGCCGCCACCAGTTCGGGCGGCGTGGGGCGCTGGTTGACGGTGGGCAGCAGATGTGGGGTGGGGTTTGGAGCGTTCATGGCCGCAGTTTACGATAGGGGACTATTTTGGAGAAGCATCACCATGGGACAACGCCTTACCCAAATCGCCACCCGAACCGGGGATGACGGCAGCACCGGCCTGGGGGACAACTCGCGCGTCTCCAAGGACAGCCTGCGCGTGCACGCCATGGGCGAAGTGGATGAACTCAACTCGCACCTGGGCGTGCTGCTGTGCGAGCCCATGCCCGACGACGTGCGCGCCTTGCTGGTGGAAGTGCAGCACCAACTCTTCAACCTCGGCGGCGAGTTGTCGATCCCTGGCTTTGAGCTGCTCAAGACCGACGCCGTGTTGGCGCTGGATGCGGCGCTGCAGACCTACAACGAGCAATTGCCCCGGCTGCAGGAGTTCATTCTTCCGGCAGGTACGCGCGGTGCGGCACAGGCGCACGTGTGCCGCACGGTGGCGCGCCGCGCCGAGCGCGCCGTGGTGGCACTGGGCAACGCCCAGGCCATCAAAGAAACGCCGCGCCAGTACCTCAACCGGCTATCGGACCTGATGTTTGTGCTCGCGCGCGTGCTCAACCGCTACCGCAGCGACGGCAGCGTAGGCGACGACGTGTACTGGAAAAGCGAGCGGCTGCAGCGCGACGGTGCCTGAACCCGATCAGCGCACAACCGCGCAAATAGTACTCAGGCACAGAGAATCGACACATGGATCGCCACGGCCTACGGCCTCGCGATGACGAGGTGAGGGAGTGCGTAGCGAAGTTGAAAGGCTGTCATTGCGAGCGAAGCGCGGCAATCCATGTCTGAAGGTATTCCTGCATGGATCGCCACGGCCTACGGCCTCGCGATGACGAAGGGAGGGTGGCCTTGCGATGCCGATGGGGAGTGGCCTTGCGATGCCGGGGTGGGCTAGGCCTCGCGCGAATCCATCACTTTCACTGTGTTCCGATACCTTTATGCCAGAACACTAGTCGCGCGGGGCCAGCATTGCCATGGTGACGCGCGACACGCAGGTGAGCTCGTTGGCGTCGTTGCGCAACTCGACCT
>SESB01000196.1_pt1 | contig 44456 bp, 74 predicted proteins | sample 3171441 | NCBI WGS metagenome assembly SESB01 (sample SAMN06051867, study PRJNA518727) | freshwater metagenome | biome: subpolar coniferous forest; feature: holomictic lake; material: water; isolation source: holomictic Lake 227, 6 m depth | place: Canada: near Kenora, Ontario | collected...
ACGGTAACACCGTTGCCAGCTGTACGTGAGTTGGCATATACTGCATAACCAGCTTGACGGATGCGGCTAGCTTCTGCTGACAAGTTCTTAACACCAAAGCGTTTAGCGGCTTGTGATGCTGTTAACTTCTGACCAGCTTGTAATGCTGTAAAGATCTTACCTGTTTTTGTTTCTAAATTGATACGTTTCATAATGATATCCTTATCGGTTAGTCGTTGACTACTGCCAACATACTAACGATTATACAGCCTCTTAGGCCAGAAACCTAGCCTTTTGGAAAGATAATTCTTTTGAATTCGCCCAGCTATCGTTCAACCGACCCTGTAGACCAGCATTGTCGAAATAATGATCAAACCAGGTAAAACCAATCATTCGGACTTCTTCGGAACCTTCCCACCAATTGTAATCAATCGTAGAGAATATACTGCTTGGTCCTTGTTGCCTAAGCCCTGTATCCTTTAGCTGGATCATCAAAGACCATTTGGTAAACAACCGATCGGCGGTAGTCTGCCAATAGTCATTAGCCCATTTACTCTTTGCCTGAGCTAAAGACTGACGAGCATTGTCTAGCTGTAGACCTAGGCTTTCAATCTCATGCCCGGCATCGCGCCAGTCTTTGATATCCCCGATGGGTGTTGGTTCAGTCTTAGTCTTTTTTGATCGAAACATTTGCACGGAGAGCTGCTCCTATGATTACAACTGCTACCCAAGTCTCTAAAGTGTAGGCAATAGCCAAGCTAGGGAACAGCGTGTTGAGTGCCCAGATGGTAACTAGGGGACCAATAGCAATTACAACGACAACTACTACAATCAAACCTAATACTGTGATTAACTTATTCATAACAACTCCAAATTAGTGGGGGCTCTCTCGTTGGCCCCCTCCACGTTACTGCTCTATAGGAACTATTAGAACGGTGCAGCTTCTTGCTCTGCTAACTGCTTAAGGATGCGAGCATTAGCTTCTTTAACTGTCATTGTAGGCTCTGATGCTTCTGCTTTGGACACGATGTCCTCTACTTCTGCATCGGTTAACTCTTTAGCTTTAGCCTTAGCTTCAGCCATAACTGTGTCAGCAACAGTAGTTTTCTTTACTGTAACCCCACGCTTGTCTGCGGCAGCTTCTAAGGCAGCCTGTACAGCTTTGTTGCCGTTGGCAAAGTCAATGCTGAACAGATAAGCAACAGCATCTTCCTTAGTCATTGGAGCCTTAAGTTCGATGATATCGATGTCCTTATGGCCATTCTTAGCAAGTACTTTAACTCGCAATGCGTCATTAGCAAAGCGAACTTTAAACTCGCCGTTTTGTTTTGAAACTCCTGCATGTGAATAAAACATATGTTACCTCTTTCTGTGTGTGTTAATTAATTACTACAAATACTATTATACAACCAAAATGCTCAAATGTCAACCAAATGTGGATCTTCTATTCGAGTCCAAGCATCGGGTTTCTGTTGTTTTTCTGCCACGGTTACGAAGCCATCTAATAGGTCCGCCCAATCGCCGCCCACTGCGGGTTCATCGTACTCCGGGTCCTCGTGTACTACTGCAAATCTACTCATCTGTATCTCCAATCCTTAATCTCTTGCCAAATGTTCTTGGCGATAATGGTAAATGCTGGGCCCAACCACCAACCCAATCCAATCCCCGCTGCAACTGCTAGAAAGCTATTCATCTGCATACTCCTCGTCTGGTTCTAGGTTATAGTCCTGTACTTCGTCTGTGACAACTTCTACTTCGGTTACACGAACCTTACCGTATAGGTCACTGGCACCTAAGATGTTAGAGTAGTCCAACAACTCTGATTCCATAATGGTAGCAAGCGCATCACCCTTGCCCGAGAACTCCTCATCGTGATGTATCTCGGCACGTACTGTGGTATAGATAATGGTCTTATACTTCATACGATGACCTTTCTTTCGTAAAGCTCGCACTCAATTATATCTCTGCGAACTGTATCGTTAACTCCTGGGCTAGCCTGTTCAGCATACAGCAGGAACAAGGCCCTTAGCTGTCGGTCGCCTAGGCGCTGTATCCCTGCGCGGAACTCCTGTAGGGTATTGCTCATGCCGCCACCTTCTTCAACTCTTCGTCAACTGGACGGAAGCAATGGTTATTGTAAGTACAGAACTGCCAGTAGCCGTCCATGTAAACATAGAAGAACTCGCAACCACTGCCAGTGTAGTATTCAATAAATGCTGTCAAGTCGTCAAAGCTCTTAAACGGAGCATCCTCACCTCTGTCTCTGCTGTAAAAGGTGCACTCCTTGTTGACGCTACAACCGCTGTCTGTGTCCATGTATAACGCATCGCGCTCTGCAGGAGTCAAGTCAATCTTCATAAAGTCGTGCGTCTCGCCAATTGTTGCGCCCAACGAACTAGCATCGCCCATTGACACAAGTTTATTAGCCAGTACGGAATCGTTGTAGAAGTTGGTTAGGATGTAGCCGTTGTGTTCTAAATAGCCATCCCAATGTGCGTAGATAGATTTAACACGCTCACCGTGCATTACTGCTATTGCTGATCTTGTTGCCATTTGTCGCTCTCCTTAGTGTATGTGTATATTATAGCACAGGTAATACCAAAAGTCAACCCCTATTTGCGGGTAACCATCACAAACATAACGACCATAGCAAGGCACCATACTGCTATAAAGGCGCCCAGGGCCAGTAACAGGTCGCTAGGGATGCTGTTGATGAATGCTGTTGGATCGAATGTTAATTGCATAGTCACCCCTTAGATGAATACTTCTTTGGATAGGATCTCGTCCTCAACCAATTTGTTGCAATAGTTAAAGGTAAACATCACAGCGTTCCAGGCCATAGCCTGTGCCTCTGGAGTTGCGCTCATCTCTTCAATGCGCTTATACAAGTCCTGCTCATCTTTAGGTGTAATCCAAAGTTTGGAACTTGGAATTGGGTTAGTTACTGTATCGTACATGTATCGCTCCTTTAGTGTTTAAGTGTATAGTATAGCACAGGTATTACCAAATGTCAACCCCTAATTACATCCATTAGGCGTTGGTTAATGCCGTCCATCTCTGCTTGGCCTACATAGAAGTCCGTAGTCGGGTCATAGTAGGCGCCTTCTTTGTTGTCATAATACAACACCCTACCGGAGAAGTTGAACGGGCCTTCCAATCCATCTCGTGCGCCGTACTTCATGCGCATCATGTCCATCTCGTCCTTGCCTGCGATAACCTTGTAACCCATATCCGCTCTCCTCAGTATATGTATATTATAGCACAGGTTTTACCTTTTGTCAACCATTAGTTCCGCATCAACGACACCCTGCGCATCCGACCGGGTCAAGCCCAATGCTTCGTAGGCCTGCACCCTGCGTTCATACTCTGCCCAATCAATCATCGTCCATCCCCCTACCATAGAACGGAGTAGTAAACCCTAAATCCAAATACACTACCTCTCTGACGACGGTATCATAGGCCTCGCTGGCTGTTCGCTTATGCGCATTAGATAGGAGGAGGAGATGTCGCTGGACCTTTGGCCAGTCCCACCCCTGTACCCGGGCCTCGTTCACTACCTTTGCAACAAGGGCATTGCCCTGTTGCGTAAACATTCCGTATTTCTTATTCACTTTCGCACTCCCCGTCAAACTCCATTAGTGCTTCAATAGCGTCAGCAACTCTGTCGCTTGTGCTACTGTAAAAAGTATAGTCGCCTAATGTAGTGCGCCCGTCGCCCTCTTTAATATATTCAAAGCCGCCGTAGTAGTCCAGTCTGCTACCTGTGTATGCAACAATGCAATCCTCATCAACCCAAAGCATACCGCATCGCTCGTCAAGTCCAAGTCTGCTTGCACTTTCTTTACGCATGCCAGCAACATGTCGCTCCACCATATCAGCTACTTCGTCTAACAAGTCTGCCGCAGTATTAAAGTCATTCATTTTATTGCTCCTGTTGTTTAAGTGTATGTGTATATTATAGCACAGGTTTTACCAAATGTCAACCCCTATCTTGGGGTGTGGCATTTACGCCACACTACTACTGCTAGTTAAGTATTAACTCCTCTATATTGTAAGTGTTTTCCCACCCCTCTAGTTTATTTTCTGCTATAAATGCTTGCACTTGCTTTTTAGCACCTGCTAAGTTAGTAAACGCACACATGTTTTCAAATGCGTTCTCATCATCTCCCAGCCCTAAGCCCTGTACTACATAAATGTTTTTTGTCATTTTATTGCTCCTGTTGTTTTAGTGTATGTGTAGTATAACACACTATTGCTAGTGTGTCAACCCCTATCTAATAACCCTGCTAGCAATAGTGTTACTCCATACTCGCTCTGCCGTCTTCCTGCATGCCCTGCTCTGTAAAGTATATCTGTTCGCCTAGCAGTTCGCTAACACAATCCTCAAAGCCATTGTCTGTATACATCCTCCAGCTTTCCTCAAGTGCCTCGCCGTCGTCAAAGCCGTTCACCGTATAGTAAACAGCAATATGTCTGTAGCCTGTGTAGTCGCCGCCTTCCATACCCTCGTTAATGTAAATGTTCGTAATGCGTATGTCGTCAGCGTCTGTTAACTCGCAACTCCACAAGCTGTCGCCAGCAAGTGTAGCCTGCACATCGCAAGTATAATGTGTGTTAAGCATTCCGTCGCCGTCTAATTCTTTGCTAGCTAATGTTAGTTTATTGCTTATTGTTACTGTTGTCATACTCGCTCCTGTAGTGTGTTAGTCTGTAATTTGCATTTCAATTAAATTAGCGTAATAGTCTTTTAGCACGTCTTCCAACTGTTCCCACGCATCTTCGTGTCTGTTGTTTGTGTCACCTACTACCTCTGTTACTATTGCATGTGCCCTGTCCAGCAAGTCAAATGCTTCAAATAGTCTGTTTGCTCGTGCAATGTTGCTTGTCATAGTCGCTCCTTTAGTGTAGTGTGTAGTATAACACAGCGTCGCCGCTGTGTCAAGTACTTTAGCAAAACAGCGCAACTTCCATCTCAGCATCAAGCCACACGCTAGCGTCTTCTAAAATTAACACTTGTGCTTGTCTGCTGTAACAGCGTGTCTCAAAATTACTACTGCCATGTACAGCAATAATGTCTTCAACTTCAATGCTGTCAACTTTATCTGCTAACTGTTCCACGTCAGCGTAAATTAAATTGTCACTTGCATCTGTTGCTAGTGTGTAATAGTTTAGCAAGTGTGTATTCTCGCCATCGTATGCTTTAATGTCATCAGCTACGTTGCTGTCACGTGCTACGCATAATTGTATATAAGTTTTGTTTAAGTTTAGTGTATTAAACATATTGCTCCTTTTGTTAGTGTAGTGTGTAGTATAACACACTTTTACCAAAATAGCAAGTACTATTTTACTGCAATGCCCACCGCATATATAGCTAGCAATGCTCCATTAATTACAATTAAGTTCGCCTCACGTATACGTACACTCCACAGCAAGTACAGTGCCGCACCTACAGCAAACAGTTCTCTATTGTAAGTAAGTACTTCAAAACTAGTTAACAATGCTGCTACTAGTGTAACAGCACATGCTGTCCACTTTAATATTGTGTTAAACATAAACTTCTCCTTCTATTGTGTAGTATAACACAAGTTTACCAAAATGTCAATGCTTTGCGTAGAATATGTGCCGCTCAATCTGTTGTATTTTAGCCACACTCTTGGCCCACAATGGTTTCTTAATATAGTCCGCATGATAGTAGGTTGCTGACTCCAGACTAGGCACTCGCATACCCCTGTCCAGAACATCTACAGCCACAGCCCTACTCTCATCCCACAAAGGACCTTTAGGATTCTCGTTGCGTTTCTTTTCGTACAGAGTCCACGAGAACTGAGCCTTGGCATGTACCACCTTACAGATCGTGTTACCATATCGTCCTTCACGCAGTCTGTTTAAGGTGACCTGAGCCACCGCAAACTTTCCCCTCTTGGATTCTACGCCAGCCTCATGATAAATGTTCTTAGCCAGACAGTTGAAGTCTGCTGATGTATACTTCATCTTCTCGTTGCCCTTGATGATGAACTCCTTGATGTCCTGTACATCATCGTGAACAGTGGCGATCTCCATCTGCATAAAGCCTAGGGCGGCTACCACCACCGCCACTAGGATCCAATTGGCCTTATTCACTAGACTCTTTCTTAGCCTCAGCACCTTCTTTGGTCCAGTTGTAGAGTTCTTCCTCTTCTTGGTTCTCTGCTTCGTATTCAGCAATGCCCTCTGAGATACAGAACATGTCATCTAAGTATGAAGGAATCGCGTCAGCAACCTCTTCTGAGTTCATACCGTCAAGCTCGTAGTAGTCATCACCCATCTCATCGTAGACACCAGCGAAGCACATACCGCACTCATAGTAATACAAGCGAACAGCATAGCCTTGGTCTATCAGTGCTTCTGCTACACCACAAGGAGGAGCCCACGCACTATCAAAGCCAAACACAATCTTGTTCTCTGGCAACGGGTCGCCGTTCAAGTTGACTTCGTAGGTTACAGGGTTATATGGCTCAACATCCCACTTGGTGCCCCAGGCATTAACGCAGAAGTCATACCAGTTCTTGTAACCGTGTGTGGCCTCGTTGAGCTTCTCCTGAGCTTCTAACTTCTTCTGCTCATCAGGATCACCTACGCATCCTGCTACGATGTGTAAGTCTTTTGGAACAGGAATCACATGATCGCAGAACCTGTTCTCATTAACTGACAGGATAAGAGCGTCCATCTTGCTCTTGTCAGGGTGGCTAATCTCAATAGTATTGTTACAATAATTTGGCATATCGTCTCCTTAGTTGTATTCGTAAAATGTTACAGCAGGATCAACCTTCAGCAACTGAGCCGCCGCTGTGGTCAACATCTTGTATTTGCGACGAACAGCCTCGCCACGCAGTTCGCCATCGCAGGTCAAGTTCTCTGGGCTCAACTGGCTATCAATGCGTCCAGCAATCTCCTGACGATCTTTAGCAATAGCCAAGCTCAACGGTGGATGATTGAAGATAGCACCCCAGCGATTCTCTTGTTCTACAAAGTCTGTTAAAACTGACATATTCGCTCCTTTAGTGTTTAAGTGTATAGTATAACATCAATTGGTAAAACCGTCAACCCCTAATTAGATACTGCTCAATCTGTCTAACTCTTCAAAACTCTTCATAGAACCCGCAAACAGTTCCATATCATCAAACCCGCCATTGTTAAAGAAATCTTCTTTGAGCAACTGGGCCATAGCCTGCTTGAACTTTTTGCTCTGTGCTTCTGCATAGAATTGTTTACGATTGACGTATTGGGCGCCAAACTCGTCTAGGAGTTCTTTGATCTCAAAGGTTACTGGAATGGTTACTGTTAATAGTTTGCTCATATCTTAATCTCCTTAAAGGTTCTGTATCGTGTGCTGAACTTCATTGGTTTACTTAATACGGTAGGCTCATTGCTACCTGCTTTAATGTAGGCTAACAAGTTCTCCTTGTTATCCGAAACATAATAGATGTGGTTGGGCACCGCAGTGTCCCATACCGTAGTTTCTTGTAGGATCTTCATATTAGCCCTTAACAAACTCAACAAGTTCAATCATATCCACATACCGCTTGAAGTCTTCTACTGGAACTAGATCGTAAGGGCTATGGTTGTAAAACTCTGCGGGCATACCAACTTCAATTAGGTGTCCGTCTTCTGCACGACGGCGATAGCAGTAGTGGAAGGTTTTGATGTTATCTTCTTCAACATCATCCCATGTCCTGTATTCGAACCCTTTGTATTTGTATCTTAATTCTGCTGTAAACATTTCTGCTCCTATTCGTTTAGTGTATGTGTAGTATAACATCATTATACTCTGCTGTCAACAACTCATTTGATAGTTGTTGCAAATAAACAACGGCCCCTTCAATATCGTAGCTCTCAGGATCTTCGTCTTTGTAACGCTCAATATAAGCGTTCTCAAGTGCCTGTATCATTTCGCCTCTAGTCATTAGTCGCTCCCTTAGTGTATGTTAACATTATAACATAGGTTTTACCATTTGTCAACCATAGAAGCTCCCTAGTAGCGGCTAGGCGGAACTAGCATCCCGACCTACTAGGGTTGTCGTATTGCCAACGCTCGTTTGGTTTAACGAGAACCACCCACGGGGCACGACCACCGTTTCTCCTTCATGCGGGTCACATTAGCCAGACGTTACTCCGGCGGGTAAGGTTGGACGAGCACTGCTTCTAGGACACTACCCCCATGCTCGTCCGGAGCAACTGTTGACGGGTGGTTTTGAGAAGTGGCACCGTCATTCACTAGCCTTTTTCGTAGAGTCTTTATAAAGCGAACCATTTCGGGCCTCTACAGGAACGCATTTGTCCCCATCCGCTATTACCGTTAATCCAACCTACTGCAACCGTAGGCCTTCAATCCTAATGCTGACAAGTAACCAGCGAACGCATCAGCACCTGCTTCCTTAACTGAAATGCTCTGAGTAGGCACACCAGCTGGATCCCAAAATGTAAGGCACTTTGGTTTCCAGTCCTTACGGAAACCTGCCTTAATCAATTCCTTAGCCTGCTTGCTATTGGTACGGTCCACATAAACCTCTGTCCAACCAAAACCACAAGCGTCACGCTCGCCAACTCGGGCATACATCAATTGGCCTGCCTGTATTGCGATAGCCATTCCTTTTTGGATCTGTTCTGCTGAAATCATCTTCTGCTCCTTTAGTGTTTAAGTGTATAGTATAACATCTTTGGTAAAACCTGTCAACCCCTAAATTTCCAACATAGCAAACTTCTGCTTCATAACCAGGGCTTCTTTGTCAGCTTCTAGTATCGTGCTGTATATCATGTCCTCTGCTGTACCGTCTGTGAGTACTTCGCGGGCATCTTTGTACAGGAAGCCGCCGATGTAATCGCTAGCTAGCTCTACACCTTCGTAGAATACACGACAGCGCAACATAAACCAGTCCAAGTTACCCAAGTTGATATCTTCATATGTCTGCTTAATATCGAAGTAAGGCAGGCCAGTGTCCGGATCGATTGAGTCATCGAAACAGTCTGCTGGGTCTAGGTCTTCGTAGGTCTTGTCCAGGATGACAGTGTAAGACCCGCGCATTTGATTTAATAGTTCATCGTAATGTCTGCTCATGTATTGCTCCTCTTAGTGTAAGTATGTATTATACTATCTACCTTGCCATTCGTCAATCATTAATAGTCTAAGGTGTTGTTTTGTAGCCACACGCACTTCATTCCATGCTTGAGAGTAGGTTCCGCCATAACACTCGGCAATTGAGTTGATGTCTGCGGCGTCCATCCAACCCTTGTCCTGTAGTTCCCCATCGTAGGCCATAACGGCCCTACGGCGAGCAATACTGTCAATGTCTGTAGCTCTGCTCATTACAGTCCCTTTACTTTGGTAATAAACAATTGGGCCGCACGGTACGACTTGAACTTGTGCCCGGGCAGTACTTGTCCGCCGGAGCCAAAGCATACAGTAGTCCAAGCCTTATCGCAGAACCCGTGTACATAAAAGCCTTTATATTCTCTAGTCCACATTATAAGTACCTCAATTGGTTGTCAATCTCTTTCATTAGCAAACGAAGCGCAATGGCATCGTCTGTGGTAAGGAACTTGCCTTCATTGCGCAGTTCTACAGCGATGGCAGGCAGTAGCAAACGAGCTACCGTTTGGGTAACGGTAAGCTCTAAGGGTTTAAGTCCGTCGCATAACATATTATAACTCCACGCCACAAGCGGCATAGAAGCGGCTGTAGTCAAAACGGTTGTTACTACGGGCGCAGGCATTAGCGACAGCTTGTGCGGCAAACTTACGGGCTAGTGTATCGCTAATGTAGCTAATCTCATCTGCTAATGCTTGAAAGTGTTTGCGTGACATATATTGCTCCTTTAGTGTTTAAGTGTTAAGTATAACAGGTAAAACCACTTCTGTCAACCCCTGCTTAAAAATGAGGGTCTAAGTGTTCGTGTACGCCTTTGCTCATCCAGCAGTACTTGTTCCCAGTCATTCTGTAGTGCTCGCCAATTTTAGTAAATTTATAGCCGTTGTCTACAAAAATAAACTTCTTAGTAATGCGCACAATCTTGCCCGCATAATAGCTATCGCAATTAATGCCGTAGCTCACGTCGTCCCCTACATTGTATTCAATCATTGCCTGCTCCTTTAGTGTTTAAGTGTTAAGTATAGCACAGGTTTTACCTTTTGTCAACCTAAAAGATAGGGCACCCTATGAGTGCCCTAAGTTAGTGCTCATTTACCCCCAAGCATTTGCATCACTCACCACAGTCCACGCAGGTATCTGCATCTCAGTAGCTAGTGCTTCGCATCGTGCAGTAAGCCCGCTAGTAACCCATAAACATTCGCCTGCTACTTCATAATCACCAGCATTGTTATATACATGCCTATGAAACTGTTTTAATGCTTTAATAGCTGTCTTATACGCTTTACTTGCTTCAGTGCGCTTACGATAGCTAGCATAGTCTTCGTTATCTAAAAACTTCAATAATTGCTTAACTTGACGTTGACTTTGTGGCGCAAAAACAACATTTGAAAATGTTTGCATATATAGCTCCTAGTAGTGTTAAAGAACGCAGTAATAACTTCTTACTGTATGCATACAGTATAACACCTTTTTACCAAAATGTCAACTAAAATGATTGAAATATTTTGGCAAATATCTCTTGACAAATTGGTACTACCGTGTTATACTGTATTCATAGTGAGGGGAGCGAGCGAATAAGAAGAAGCCCCAGGGGTCCGGTGGTTCGAACAGCATTCTGGGGGTGGACGTCGAGAGCCACCATCCTGCCCTAAGTTGGTGCGCACTAACAGAAAATCTACATGAGGTTACCCAAAAGAGCCAATTGATCTAGGGTGCGTATCCCTGGCTCACCGTCCGGCACTGACCTGTTAAAATACAGGTTCCTATCCACAGCTGACACTGTGAGTCCGGTTATCCTACTCGTACGGCCTGGCTATCCCCACCCTGCTAGCGTCTCACGACGTGTTGCGTTGTGGCCACTAGGTGTAGACCTTAGGCATGCTGGTGTCCTGGCTGTGTCAGAACCAGGCTCTTTACGACCCTCATGTTTCGCTTTGGGTTCACGGCTTTGGGTAAAACGTTACATACAGCAACTGGTGGGCGGAATCGGGCATGATCCGATAACCTATCGATTATGAGTCGATTGCACTAACCAATTGTGCTATCCGCCCTAGCTTATATTATAGCACAAATCTCGGGTCTAGGTCTACTTTTTCAGCGCACTCATAAAGCTGGTTGGGATCTTGCCGGCTGCTTTGAATGGTACGTGACTGGTAACACCCGACGCACCCGCACCCGATGTAGGCGCTCGAGTCTGTGGTTGTGGACGCGACTGTTGAGCTATCTTATCCTTGAGTGCCTGAGTCTCTACAGCGGGGTCTACACGCTTAGGGTCAGCTGTGCTCATAGTAGTGGGAATAATCCGCCAGTTCATACCCAGCACAGGAGTAAGGTCCCAAGGACTACGACGCAGCCACCATAGGTTAGGACCATGCAACAAACGTATCTGCAGCTGATCAATCAAGTTGGCAAACACTGAGTCTACACATATGACATTCTCCGCACCTTCAATTACCCCCAACCAATCGAATATCGAATCTGATTGTGCTGTGATCTCCACAACATGTACAGCGGGGTCTAACAGTACTCGTACGTCCTCTAGGGGAACTTGATGTGTTGATCCCTGTAGGTGAACAACGTTATAGCGAGCAGGTAGATTTAAACTGGCTTTGAACTGGATCTCACGTGCCATGTCTCTGCTGATGCAGCGAGCCAACTTCCACTTGTTTAGGAAAGGAACTCCCGCTCTAGCATACTTGTATTGATCAAACTTGAGTACAGAGAACAGTTCGGGATCAGTCATCTGCGGCTGTGTGTTGAGATAGTGATATAGGTACAGTGCAGCAGCGGGATCTACATTATTAGCGGCAAATACTCGCAAGGGAGCATCTACAAAGAACTCACCCCGATCATCAGTGGGAATCCCGTACCAATTAACCCAAGGTACCGACTCCTGAAATGAGGGTAAGAACTCTTGACAAATAGGCCAATGTATCTCATCACCAAATTGCTCGTGATAATAGTGTGCAATTGGTAATGCTATTACAATATCACCTAGCCCACGCGACTGTATAATTCCCCGCTTAATACCTGTTCCCATAAGTTCCTCTGAATAATGTATAGTATAACATAATTATTCTGTCTTGTACAGCGGGGTCTTATATTGTGAATCAGATTACTCTGTGATACGTGTATAGTTAAGCACATTACCAGCACCGTACTGAGCTTCACCTAGTTGTTTAGCAGCATAGTCATTGTCAGCATATACTATAGTGTTAGTAGTAGATAAGCCGTTAGCAAGTCTGACCCACAATTGATATTTGTACATATGATTCACTTTCCTTTACGTTGTTTAACTGTTACTATAGTATATAGTATACTGGAATTACCGTAGAAAGTCAATCAAAGAGTGCTAGAGATCGGTTGAATGGATGGTCTACGGTGGGAAAGGTGTGGCGAAAATACCACAGAATAGGAGGATTTTGGGGCCAAAACAGAGCCATTTTGGGACAGAATCGGTAGGAATTGTAGGAAATATAGGGTAAAATTTTTTTGATTGGATGTGGTCACGGCAGGCTATGTTTAATGGTCGCCAATAGTCCTCACAGTTCTATCCACTACAGCGGGGTCTGTGCTTCTACCCCCACAATGTTCCCACGCTTGTTTTACCATAGCTCACAGCTTCTGGACTGTAACGATTCTCATTCTCTTTTGCTCTGGCTTACACTTACACTATACACTAACTATATACACTATGGCTTTAGAACTTATCAACGAAACTGCTCAACGCTGGCGTGACTGGGGTTACGTATACTATATAGTAGACTACAGTGAACTATACCGTAATACTCACTATCTAGTCCTACCAAAAGATAGCTATGTATATAAGGCTCGTATAGAGTCTAAGATTGTATGGCTAGCACAGGTACCTATTGGACAGGCCACTACCCAATTCTTACTACATCACGGGCGAGCAGTGATAAAACCACTTCCAAGTATATTACAGCGGTAGATCATTGAAGATTTTATATTACGTTATATATACAATAGATTATCATGGCTTCGGCTACTCCCAGCAAGGTTAACGCTATGTACATAACTAGGTGGACACGTTGATTACTGTTCATATACAGTAATTATACACTAGGGCTTGCTGTGGGCAAAATTTTTGCGCTACGCTATCGCACTTCGTGCTCTAGGATTGGGCTCTTACCGATGTCTGGTTTTACCAATCAACTAAGGAATGTAGTTATTATTGTGTGGACGTCAACTTGTGTAATGCACAGCTTGTGGGCTATTTCAAGTTCTGTCCAGTTGCGTTCTAACATTGCACGTACTTCTTGTATTAAGAGACTTTTAAACATTATCACTCCTTATGTTGTGATTGCATAGTATAACAACGCAGAAGGCCAGCAGTAAGTTACGGATTTTGGCAAAGTTTACCAATATGTGTATGGTTAAATCTTTTTGGCCTGCTTGTAAATATTTGCACGAGAGAGGAGTAATACGATGAACGAGATAGTTACAGTAATGGTTCCATTAATATTTGCCACTAGTGTTATTACGCTAGCTGAGATTGCTCGTAATGTTCAATCTGCAATAGCTATCCTAGACACTCTTAAGTTATAAGCAATAGAGCTATTAAATTATAATATAGTATAAACAATTCTAGTTTATGCGCCGCAATCCCTACTCCATGTTAATCGACTGTACTCCCAGTCAGATACCCGATGTTTACCCCTTTCCCTACATAGCTTGGGTACCCTGGCCTGCAGATTCGGTGGTACAGACGGGGGCCACTTATGACTGGGTCAACTCAATTGATCAGATGGAAGAATGGTTGAATGCTTCGGTAGGGCGACGATTAGTTGCGTGGGGGTGGACCTGTATGGATACCCCCTGTCATTCAGCATGTGCTGTGGCCTTTAAACTAGACCGTGATCGAAGCATGTTCCTACTACGCTGGGGTAGTTAGTGTAGGGTGGGTAGGGTATATACAGTCATAAGTTCCCCATATTTAAGATGTAGGAGTACAATTTGTTCCGAACTAGGACTCAAGGTAGCATAGGCACGAACTGAATAGCTTATTGACGAGCTTTGGTGCTCTAGGGTAGGGTGATACTCCATAGTAGAGTCTAATGCCCTTAGCCAGGCTATTTCCTCTTCAGACCCATTCTCAAGTTCTATTACGTGGGTATGTTTACGTATGGGTACAATCACAGGCCTACTTGAATTAAGTTTACCCGATTAACGGGCCACCAGTTTCTTGATTGATAGGGTGATTGCGAACAGGAGCGTCGGGTTTAGCATCAGCAAACGCACCTAATTTCTTAGTCCACATGTCAATGCCATTAGTTACCCTGGTCAATGCCCTTTGGATATCAGCTTCACGTTTTGGATCACGCTTGTCAAAGCGAGTGGCTTCGTCTGCGTAGCGTGTAAGTTTGAGCTTTTCCAGCTCTAACATTTTGATGTGACCTTTGATTTTGTTTATATTGAACATAGTAACGATATTTACTCGACTCAGAATTGTAAGTCTGCATTCTGGCTCGTGATACATACTAGTAACAAAGGAGAAGTAATGTTAAAACCTAATGGTAATTTTAAACTATCAAAATCAGCCAAGCGTCAATTGGCCACAGAACCCAACGCACAAAAGCGTGGTATGCTCAAAGCCGGACACATTCAAGCAGAACTAGCAGAAGCTATTGTTCCAAAACGTGAACCACGTAAAGAAGGTCGTTCATTTAACGGTCCGGAATCATTAGAAACTGTGTCTATATAAATCAATGACTTAGGGCTTGACATTTGTCAAATAACCCTATATAATAAACAAAACGGGCCGTTTTAGGCCTGTTTCGTTGTAAAGATTCAAATTTTGAAGTAATTAAAACTACGCATCTGTATTTTGGGTGCATAACACACACAGGCAGTAGAAGTATAAAAATAGGAGGACAACGATATGTCTATAATACGCAAGGCAGTATGTGCGCTAGTAGTATTATCGGTCGTGGCTTTCAGTACAGTTAGTCAAGCCGAGACCCCGGATAACAATGTGGGTCAGCCCGGAATAGCAGGGGCAGTAGTTAAGTCTGCTAGTGATAGGTTAGATAGTTTAGTAGAAACATTAACCCGTCCAGTAGTTGATGTAAAAGAAGTAGCATGCCTAGCAAGGAATATTTTCTTTGAAGCCGCAAATGAACCTGAAGAAGGTAAAGTGGCAGTGGGCCTAGTTACCATCAATAGATCGCAGGATCCTAGATTTCCCAAAACATTATGTGGGGTTATAGATCAAAAGGTCACCCGTGATATCGCCCGTCAAGCAGAATATACAAAGAAGACATTCTGGGGCACTAAGACCGAAACTCAAACTGTTTGGAGCAAACTCACCATCTGTCAATTCAGCTGGCGTTGTATGTTTGTTAAGAACCCAAAAAGTGAAGATGAGCGGTGGTTAGAAAGTCAGCGGGTAGCCCGAGAGTTATTAGCTAACCCTGAGGTGTATGCCGAGTATAAGTCCAAATACAATGGAGCCTTGTATTTTCACGCTACAGGTGTTAGACCTACATGGGCAAAGCAAAAAGAAGCTATTGCTCGAATAGGCGGTCACTGGTTCTATCAGGATCGATAATAAATACTGTTATGAGAGCCTATGAATTTATAACAGAACATAAAACGAAACCCAGTGTATGCCGTTCAGGCGCTAGACTAGGGCGGAGTGATTACTCCAGTTGTGTGAGCCAAGGGCTCAAGGCTCACACTTCCAAAGGCAAAGGCCACACAGATGGTCATGGCAATTACCTCAAAGGTAAGAAAAAGAAATCCACCCAATACGGCGGCGACGTTCCAGATTATTCATAATAAGTAATCCGGACAATATACAAGGTCATTAGCTATTTGATTAATAACTTCGTTTTTATTCAGCTCGCGATATTTGTAGACTTTATACGCAAGCCACAGTTCCCAAGGTGCTAGCCCTTCCGGACATTCCCCAAACTTAATCTCGCAGAACCGGTAGTGATCATAGTTGCGATGAAAGAACACATTAAACCAATGCGCTACCCTGCGTTGATCTACTTCGTCTGTACGAGTATGCTTTAGACTATGCCCTACCTGCTGGCTCTCAATGTTAGCTACATCAGTCTGTATTTCACAAGTAGTGTAGGGGTAAGCCTGTTGATTAAACCAAACAACAAAGTCTTGGCAGCTAGCTTCAGATCCAAATGCTAACATAACCTTAATAGGGTCCCGCCACCCGTGGCCCTCACAGCTAGATGTAGTTAAGTACCCCCTGGCACGTAAGGCCATAACTAACGGCTTAACACCCTCTTCTATTTGATATTCAAAGTCATCTACGTATGGGCTCACAGTTAGTGCTAGATAAGGACCGTTGGGTAGTGTAGCGTTGATACGCCCGTTCCTGTGTATCCAGTTACGCTGTTTAAAGATCAATTCTACGTTTGTGGGTAGGACATGTTCGTATTGGTACTTGTGTTGATAAAGGTGTACAAAAGTAGAAATGGGCCGCATCAGATATTTAAGGTACCCTCCACCGAGCAGAGTAAATATTGGCATGGAACTTAGAGACATACTGTTAGAAAAGAAACGTAGTCCTACCCAAGAGATATCAGTTTACCTATTTGAACATTGTAACCTGCGCTGTGCCTTTTGTTGGCAGGATCACGAAGATCGTACTGGGATAGACTCTGTACGTAGTAAGCTGGCTGTTATAGAAAAATACTTTGCAGAAGAACCACGCTCGGCTGTTAGTTTGAGCATAATGGGTGGCGAAGTGTTTGACGATAAGATATTTGATCATCAGATGCTAGAGGACTTTAAGTTCCTACAGCAGGGCATAGTAGAATTGGGGGTTAAGTATAACAAAACAGTATCAGCCCATTGGGTGTCTAACCTAGTTACAACCAAGTTTGATATGATACGTGAGCTATTGGCGCACGGGCGAGGCCTAGGGCTAAAGGTGGATGTTTATACCAGCTACGACTTCCGTGGTAGGTTTAACCTAAATCAGTTCTTAGCATTTAAAGTAGGTGTTGAAGAGATGTGGGATGATATCTCAGGGGTAAGCCTTACCCTTACCAAAAACAACTGCCGTTACTTTGTTAATAAGGTTGACCCTTACTTTGATTATCTGTATAATAAGGGTGCCTATTTCTATTTTGATTTTTATATGCCTGATCAGGATGCTAATCATCAATGCCCTACAGATGCTGATCTATATTCAGTCTTTCAAAAATGTATAACGCAATACCCTAAGATAGATCCAGTAAAGAGCTGGATAGAAAACGAGTACAATCAAGCTAGTTGCCGCACTAGTCGGATGGTAAACTCTAATAACACACGCAGTACTTGTGGCGGATTTTTTGAAGCTGTACCACAAGAGCAGGTAATACAGATTTACAAGGTTGAGTTAAACTCTAAATCTAACGCAGGAATAGAGAATCACTTCCTAGAAAAATATAATTGTATCAGCTGTGAGTTTTTAGATCGTTGCAGTTTTGGGTGCTTTATGCAACATGCAGGACAGAAGTTCACGGAAGAACTTGATGAGTGTGTTTACAAGAAAACTTTTAAATTTATAGATCAACAATGACAACACATACTATATGGAAAACTGAACTAATAATTGAAGATAACTTCTTCCCTCGTCAACAACATGAAGAATTAATAAATCTTAACGTTGAAGCAACGGGCGTAGTTAAAGGGATGGATCACACTTGGTTTCAAGCACAGTTTCCTCTGCAGTATACTATGATCAATGCTATGGCAATTGAGTATGCTACATGTATTGGTGCTGATTTTAATAATTTAGAGCTTTCAAATGTACAGTTTGGGTTTACAATTAGCTACAAAGAAAAACACGTACATAGTCATCTTTATGAGCCACATCACGATTTAGTAGAGCAAAGCTATGTTAGTGCAATATATTATATTGATAGTAGTTTTACAGAAACAGGTGATTGGGTAGGTGGTGAACTTTGTATATATAATAATTTAACTTATGCAGAATATCCAAATAACGCAGTAAACATAAGACCAGTCTCAAACAGACTAATACTGTTTCCGGGATTTTTAGTACATAGAGTTAAACCTTACTTTGGTGATAAACCTCGTAGAACTATTGTTTTTGGATGGAAGGTGCTAGACCAACCTACGGACCAACCTACAATCTTTTAAATTTATAGGACATAAATATGAGCATATGAACCAAACAATATTAGAATCACCAATTACTTTCTTTAGAAAAGCTAAGAAAAATAAGATCCTATTAAATCCTATGATAATTCCTAGCAGTCTTATGATCTACCTAAAGACCACTGAAACATGCCAGCTTAACTGTAAACATTGTTTTACTAATGGTACCAACGGACGTAAGATTTATTTTGATCCAGACGCTACAATTGATTGGTTTAATAAATTACATGATATTGCTCCTAATGTTCAGGGCGGCAATATTACATTTCATGGCGGGGAGCCGTTCCTTGCACCGATTGAAGACATGCGTAAGGTATGGGACGCTTGTAAAGACCTTTGGCCAAACGTTTGGTGGTCAGCTACAACTAACCTTGTGTTCAAACTAACTGATGAACGCCGTCAGTTTATGAAAGACGTATTTCCACAAGGATTGTCAACGAGCTGGGATAAGGACATGCGCTTTGATACTACAGCACAAGAAGAACTTTGGCGCAAGAACTTAGCCATTCTGCTTGAAGACGGACATAATATTACATTAAACATTTCAGTTAATAAAGCAATTATACAAATGGATCCTGACGAGCTTGTTAAATTTCTTATGGAACTAGGTGTACATTGGGTTAACTTTGAACGTATTACACCTAACGGTAATGCTAACTTAAATGCAGAAGAAATATTTCCAACTAACGTCGAGCTCGATGCTTGGATTGTTAGACTTTGGGAAGCTAGTGAAAAATTAGAATCGCATAAGGTATTTGGCAATTTATTATTTGATAGTGTGTTAACAAGTTTTGTGCATACAACACATAGTGGATGCCGTTGCCGTAGTTGCGAACAAAAGATATTTACAATCAACGCAGACGGCGCTATTGGCGGTTGTCCTAACTCCGCAGTTAATAATACTTTTGGTTTTATATCAGACGACATTGAAGACTTATTAATGAGCGAAGGCCGTTTAGAAAATATTGCTTGCGAAAGTCAACGTAACCCCGGGTGTTATGGCTGTGAAGTTTTTGATATTTGTAACGGCGATTGTCATCAACTGGTTTGGCAAGACAACGTATGTGCTGCTCCAAAAAGTTTAATGAAGAAATTTAAAGCAGAACAAAACTTTGAACATTATAAGAATGTTCTCAACGGATTTGTAGGAGTAGAATAATGGGTGTTACAACAGGTACATCAATCACAAAAAGTTCGCTAATTACTGCGATAAATGCAGATGTATTAAACGTATCTAATGCGTTAATTCAATGGTATGCGGGTAACAGTAATTTATACCCAAACTACGGACCATGGTCATTTGTATCACGAGATTACTATCCAGATGGCGGGACCGCAGTTGAAGGACCATCGGCATTAACTACTCCGACAACTGCTGACATTGGCGATACGTTAGTAACTGCGTCTACTATCTACAATACATTCGTTAACTATTCAAATGTGTTTACTAGAATTAGACGTGTTAGAATTCTAAAGTATTATAATTCAGGCGGAACTTATGGGTTAAGTTTTGATCAAACAGCTTACATTAGTTTGAACTCATATTTTCAAGGAACTGTATCAGTTCCAGCAGGAGACACTGCAAACATTTCATCAAATCACGTTGCATCTGCGGCAAATATGAATCAATTTATTAACGATCTTCAGTTATCGCTTGATGGTATTAATAAAGGCACACTAACATTCCGTGAATATTACTGTCATAGCAGTTGTCACGGCAATTGCCACAATAACAGAGGACGTAGATAATATGCTAACTGCACCATTTCAATTAAATGAACTGAAAAGCATCATCACAGGCACGACTAAAGATGTAGTTATTGACTACTTAAACAGTAAGATCAAAGGTGCAACATTATTGACTTACATTTATAATCTTAATTTAGAAAACGTTAAGATTGATTTAACTGTTGCAACATATGAACAACGTGTTGAACTGTTTAATGATTACTTAAAGCATAAGACTATAGTAAGCATTGACAGTTTAAATGCAACCTTAGGTGTTGTGCTACTAAAATTTCGCAAAGCAGATATTTGGCCAAACTCTATGCCTGGGGAATGTATCTTATCGTTTGAAGAGATTGACCAATATCTAAGCACAGAAGCAAACATAGCTTTGGTATCTAAGATCGCTTCAATAATGGATAGCTTAATCCTATACGGTATTACTAAGATGAGCCAGTGGGTGGAAAGTTTTCCACAAGAAGTTATACCAAAAGATATTCCAGTAGATGAAACAAAAGATTTAGGTTACACATTTACACACTTGATCACTATGCCAATGTTTAGTGATCAATATTTCCCTACAAGTAAATTTGAAAACTCAAAATGGTTTCCATTCTATTTTGACAGTTCAATTTATAAAGGACGCGATATATTTACAATAGTTGAACGTGGTAATTATATTTTCCCTATGCTTACTATGATGTTTGCTAACAGTGAGCGCACACTTGAAAGATTAAAATTATCCGAAGAAAATTATGATCCTGCACCTATCTAAGAAAGTATATTTGTCATTAGATACAATTGCTGACTACAGATATAATCATTTGATTATATCAAATAGAGGTTACGTAACTACACCAAGTCTTAAAACAGACATTGGTGGATTAGGTACGACCTTTGGGTTATTCCCTGATAGCACTAAAGTTAACTGGGTAGAATTTTTTGCAACTGCAAATGATCGCACTATGATCTTTGCTAATCCAACCGAGTTTGCAATTATATTTTCTAAATACATTAAAACAGTGTGTCCTAATATTAGCCAAGATGTTGCTGGCCGTATGTTAGATGTTATCTTAAAGAAAGCAGACTGGCATTTTGTCCGCTATCAAGGCTTCCATGTTATGCCTGGACCCGAGCAACGTGAATTATTATTACAAGACTTTGCTGATATACGTACTGCATTTGTTGAAGTGTTTGCAAAACAGAACGTATTTGATTTTGAAATTATTCCAGGTATTGAAATTAGCCTAGGTAAGTATTGGGCTAATGGATCAACTGAAGTTGCAGTTAAGAACACAATTAAAACTCTGGCTGAAAAAGCAGTACTAAGTTTAGCACGTGAGTCTAAACAACATTATCTACGCCGTTGGTATAGCAAGACGCCGGGAGCAACTCCACAACTTTTTGAAGCACACTTGTTGTCTACAGAACACGATACTGTTCTCAGTGGAGAACTAATTGATGATCGTAGACATGCAGAGTATATAGCAGCACACGGCCTTGCTGGAATTAAGAAACTAGTAGACTGGATGAAAGCTGATCACGTAAACGGATCAATGGTAATTGAACTTCAAGTATATCTAAAAACTCTAGTAGATAATTTAGATAGTGACTGGTCGTTGATATTAAACAAAAACGATCTAATGCCAATAGCAAGCATTGTTGCTGAGCCAATCTATCGTGTTGTTATTAACGGTTGGTTAATTGCGTGGTTGTCATCAAGAACTCAAGAAGAGTTAATGGAGCTAGTGTAATGATTTATCTATGCAACAGAGTTTATTTAGAATTAGACAAATACCTTATCCAAATTGGACAAGTTGCCCTTGTTGGTCGCCATGCAGAGGCAGCGGCGGCAGATCCTGTGTTTAACTTAGAACATAAGGTAGCAGATGTTAAGCCAACACTTGAAGGTGTAGACATTGCGGCCTGGCTCGTAGAGATTACTCCAACAAGCGAAAGCGATCGTGTAATCGTTTATGCTGACGAAGAAAACTATGCGTTAATTAATGCGTTTGTTTTATCTAGTATCTTAAATAATCCTACTGTAGATGCTATTAAAGATATTGTTGACTCTGACTTTGAATACATTGCAAGTGAAAACGCCTATCCAAGCGCATCTTGGGAATCGGTATTCCGGTACCATGATACTACTGTTAGCTCTGTAGATACTGCAAGTATTGTGGCAGAAGCAATCGCTCGTAATCCTAAGATTATCACAGAAACTATTCCTCGCATTGAATTACAGTTTGCTAATTATATCAACGGTACACTAAACGAGCGACTAACTAACTACCTAGAAGACACAGCTCACTTTATGACTATCAACGCAAGCTGGCCGGGTCGTGACTTTAAACAGTTGAGTAACATCTTACCGATGATGTTAAAGACAACTGACGGTGTTGATATCGATAACTTTGATTTGGACAACTTCCAAAACTATTATCCTGCTTACTGGAAGATCTGGAATAAGTCTATTGCAGATATTGAGAACTTGGACGGAATAACAGTAGACGACTATAAGAACTATCTGTTACAATATGAACAGCACTTTCAATATAAAGAGCCAGACAATATTATGCAAGGCGTAGATGCCTACTTTGATTTAGATGCTAAAGGACATTGCCGATTGTCAAAAGAAACAATGTTAAACCCTAGTATCGAACATTACGAAGGTGTTAAGAGCAAGTACCTAACCCGCATCAATGCGCTATTATGGTACAAGATTTGTGCCAACGCAACTGATACTGCTTACTTAGGTAAATTCAAACTTAAGAATGTTTGATAAATTTGAAATTGATGTACTACTAGACATTTCGGCGGGCTGTCAACGAAGATGCGATGATTGTGTTGTATCATTTGATAGCCCTATGTCTCTGAGTCGTACAAAAGATTTCAAACGTTTGCTTGAACAATGCATGGATGATTTCTTTCTTGGTAACCTATGGTTAGGCCCAACAGATATCTTTGCTAGCAATCAAACTGTAACCTATACTGACCCAGAGATCATTCAAGTTGCCAAGTACTTTAAAACACTTACACTAAGCACTAGCCTATTAGGCAGAGATGCAGACATTGCTCGCCACGCAGAAGAGGTAGGCAAGCATTACACACAAGAAATTAAGTTAGCTATTCCTGTTAACTTACGTGAAGTAGATAACGTTAAGTATCGTACTTATATTTGGGATAAGATTAACCTATTTGAAAAACACTTAGGAAGACCGTTAGGTACTACAACACGCAAAGTTTACTTCATTGGTAACTTGCCAACATCGGGCGACGACATTGATCCTACTATCTTTGATAAATTTATTAAAGACTGGGGAGTACAATTAGACATTGGCGTTGGCAACGGCCGACAAGGAATAGAAGCACTTCGTACTATGTTTGATAACGCACTAGAGTTTTTTGACAACAGACTAACCGAAGTTAATAATTTTCCAGGAGCATTACTTGAAGAAGGCAGAGGTATTGACTTATTATACCGCAATGGCGACCTATACTTTATGCCGTTCTATAATGAACGTATTGCTGTACTAGATGATCGTTTCAAACTGTTCAAACAACAAATTTGGTCAGTAGATAATCTAATAAGCAACATTAACAACCTTATGGTTGAAAGCATGACATTAAGCCAAAAGCATCCAGAATGCTCTGCGTGTGAGTTTAACAGCCGCTGTTCCCTATTCCTTGTGCCAACATTATTAGATAGTTTAAATATCAAACATTGTGTTCAACCTAAAGAGTTATTAAGGAAAAATGGAACTTATCATAAAGCCCACTGAAGCTTGCAACTTCAAATGTACGTTTTGTAGCTCTACTGATATTGTAGATGATAAAGCCACACGACTAGACCTAGACTACGTATTCCAGTTCTTAGAACGCTATCCAGAAACTAATACAATTATTATTAATGGTGGTGATCCACTAATGGTTCCTATTAGCTATTACTGGAAACTCATTGACTGGCTTGATCAGCGCAACTATCAAACTAACATCAGCTTTACTACCAACCTGTGGGCCTTCTATAAGGCACCGGAGAAGTGGGCATCGCTGTTCAAAGTAAATCGTGTAGGAGTTACTACTAGCTTCAACTATGGCGAAACACGTAGAGTAACAGACGAACAAAACTACACAGAAGAATTATTTTGGAAAGTAAGTAATTCATTCTTAGAGCATGTAGGATATCGTCCAGACTTTATTAGCGTTATCACAGAAGAGAACGAAGATACTGCCGTTGACAATGTACGACTAGCGCAACGCATGGGGGTTGAATGTAAGTTAAACTATGCTATGGCAAGCGGAGTGCAAGGCGCTCCATATCAGTTATCTAAGATATACGAGAAGTACGTTGAGATATACGATTTAGATTTATGGCCTTGGGAGTTTAATACAAAGCAAATGGCTGTACGTTTGCAAGGCATATCAAACATTTGTCCACAGAATCGTAGTTGTGATAGCGGCATTAGAGCAATGAACCCTGCAGGTGATTACTACAGTTGTGGTAGCATGGCAGATGATAGAGTTTACCCTATTGAGTTTACCCGTGAGATGGCAGGAGAGTTTATTACTCCGTTGGCTAACGCACCTGAGCTATTGTCAATGAAAGCAGAGTGCTTTACTTGTCCTATGTTTCAAATATGTAACGGTTGCAAGAAGACAATTAAAGATACTAAAAGTTCGGCAACAGTTGAGCGTCATTGTAAGTTAATGAAACACCTTGCTCCTCGCATTATAGAAATAAACAATCAACACACTGGTAACGTAGAAATAAACAACAGAAGATATTATGAACAACGAGAACAGTTTCTTAAAGTATGATCGTCTTGTGTCTGTTCCTAATGAACTAGGCACGTACTTATCAGCTCAGCAATTAAGCGAAGACTATTGGAACAACATTGTTTCAGCAGACAAATTTACACAGTTAGAGTCTATTGCTAATTCGTATTTTAATGTATCATTTGCCTTAGAGCAATTTTACGTAGAACATAAATTAGACGATTTGATATTAGAGCACCCGCTTGTTCCTCGATACTATGCTGTACAGGGATTGTTTTTAATATGGTCGGTTGATATGGATAGCTCATTAGATTGGTTACCTAACAGTATTGCACAGTATGTTCCAACCGCTTTAGAGTTTAAGAATGAGCGTCAAATGGCTAAAAGCTCTAGACCTAACCACAGTGAGTTCTGTATAATGCAAGTATACCCTGAAGACGATTACATATTTGTAGGCGCACTAAAGTTTCCTAATTGGTTAAACCGTAGCGACAAGGCAGATCTAAGAGCATACTATAGAAAGTTCTGGAAAGCATTTATGGCGTCTACTGACAAGACTATTATAATGCCTACAGGTAGTAAGATGACACAGATACATAATGAGCTTAATGGAAAGAGTATTCCATTAGAGCCGTACCACAAAGAGATAATGCAAATGGCAGGCTTTAAGAAACAACCGTTAGGGCAGTATGCTAATGACTTAATTAGATTAAGTCCTAATGAGGAGGTATGGATCCGTGTTTGTTAGTCTAGCACCTAGTTACCATTGCAACTTTAACTGCCCTTGGTGTTATCTTAGCACGGAACAATTACGTAACAAAGACAAAATTGATCTTGCTGTGTTAGATAATAAGTTAGGTAACTTAGGACACATTGAGCAAGTAGACATCTACGGTGGTGAACCAGGAACACTCCCGCCTGCCTATGCTAAAGATATGATTAACATTATTTGCAAGCATACTGATAAGATTAATGTTATCAGCAATCTGAGTGTTATTCCTGATTGGTACTATCTCCCAGAAATAACCAGCATTGGAGTTAGTTACGATTGGGACCAGCGTGAGCAACACAACAAAGTATTAACTAATATGATACTAATTCAACGATCTGTTGCTGTATTAATGTTGGCCACTGAAAAATTAATCAAAGTAGATCCTTGTTTAATTGCTACAACATTTAATAACATTGGCAATATACAAAGCCTAGAAATTAAACCTTATAGTCAAAATCAGTTTAATAGTTTTGATATGAACTTTAGACATTATGAAGAGTGGATAAAGCGTTGGATTAATTTAGATCAAACAGGCTTCTTAAAGTTTCAACTACAAAACACAGATATACTAGAACGTAGTGTTACTAAAGAATACAACGCCTACAGTGATAATCATTTATATATTGATCCTTACGGCAATTATAGTGTATTGGACTTTGATTTAAATGATAAAGAGTACTTTAGAGTAATTAAAGATCTAGCAGAATACAAGCTATGGTGTAATAAAGAACGTACTATGGTTGAGTCAAATAAGTTTTGCAATAAATGTAAATGGGTAGGACATTGTGCTACAGAGCATTATCGTAATGTAAAAAGCATAGACAATAGCTGTAACGGATTTAAACTACTATTGGATTGGTATGATGCCTTGGAAGATTAATCAAAAGATATATCATGCTCTTGCTAATAAGACAGACATATTAGGAGTGCATATTCCATACGACAAGATAAAAGAAGGTGGAGTAGAATACATTGATCAACAGTTTACAGACTTAGAGCATATCTACATTCCAGCTAAAAGCTATTGTGTTGCCCTTGTGTTTGCAGTTGAATTGGCCAAAGATTTTGGAGGTAAGGCAATTGATTATCTTAGCGATGAGGAATTCTTATCTGATGACATACATTATGTTCCTTACTATAAAGACCCCACAACATATCATAGATATCTAAATGATCCTTGTTGGATCACTAGCCCAATGGCGGAACGTATTAGGGACTACTACAGAAAAGAAATGTTATTGGAAGGTTTCAGTTATGAATGAACAATTTAAAAAGCTATACCCAACGGATGTACTGTTTGGCAGTTTTGCTGACTACGATAGACTTACTGAACTAGTTACGGAACTGCTATCAAAAAACGATATAAAACCAAATACAAACGAATTAGGAGAAGCAAGTTTATTTGATCGACTAGATGAGTTGCCCGAAGTTGCTCGCTTTAAACAACACGTAGTCGAACCAGCGTTTGATAGATATCTCAGGACCATTTACAATTTAGGGTTAGATGACATACAAGAGAAAAAGTTTAAGAGTTGGTTAAGTGGTGACCGCATGAGCAGCCATAATCATAACAATAGCTATTTTTCAGCAGTATTTTATATATTAACTGAATCAAAGAAGGGCGGCGAAATAGAATTCTGCGATCCAAGACCAAACGCTAATCGAGGATACCAAAAAGAATTTCTAGAAAAGTTTAAAAATATACGAATTGAACCAGCGTCTGGGGAATTTATAATATTTCCAGCATATTTGTACCATGCTGTGCTACCGTTCCATGGGCAACTTAGATTAAGTATGCCGGTTGATCTTTTCATTCATCGAAACTAAACTCTAAAACTCTCACCGCATCCGCACGAATCTTTAACATTTGGGTTGGTAAACTCAAATCCTTCATTAAGTCCTTGGCGCACATAATCTACGGTCATGCCGTCTAAATATGCTAGGCTTTTAGCATCAACAAGCACACAAAATTTCTCCTGCGCAAAATTAGTAACACCTATTTCGGCTGTGTATTCATCTACGTACTCTAATACATAGGCTAATCCAGAACACCCTGTGGTTCTAACCCCTAGGCTTATGCCCACACCTTTACCACGTTTAGATAGATTTTGTTGTATTTTAGTAGAGGCTTGACTTGTAAGTATAATCATGTTATTATTTAACTATAAATAGGTACATAATGGCATATTCAGAAAAGGTATAGCGGGTGCGCCAAGATGATAAATACTTATATGAAAGCGAAGTACGGCCTAATTAAGAAATGTTTGTTTTGTAAAGACGAATTTGAAACTCGCCCTAGATTTTTAGAGTTTTGTTCTCAAGCCTGTAAGAATCCTAATAATCGTCCAGGACATATTCCCTGGAACAAAGGTATTAAACTTACAGAAGAACAAAAAGCAAAACAGAATAGGGAAGGACTCCAGAAGGGTTGGGGTTGGAATAAAGGCGGAACGAACGAGGTCGCCCGGCAACGAATGTTAGGAGAGAATAATCCTAACTGGAATGGAAGACTTAATAATTTAAGACCTAAAAATCCAATTACCGATCCACTAAGAATGTATCGTAGATTAGTTCGCAAAGCAACATATAGAACTCTTAAAGAAATGAAAAAGAATGGTGAGTGGGTACCAGAAGTAGGTAAGTATAAGCATAGTTGGCAAACAGATCACATTATTCCTCATCAGCAAGGGTGGGAGTTAGGAATATTGCCACACTTACTCGGAAGCAGAGAAAATATACAGTTTATTAAAGGCGAGGAAAATCGCGAGAAGTGGGACACATACCAGCCACTTGATGTAGTAAGAAGTATAATTGGAGATATAGATGGCTTATTCTAAAGCTGTATTAGATCATTATGAAAATCCCAGAAATGTTGGGAAATTAGAGGAGACAGCGCAAGTTGGGACCGGTGTAGTTGGTGCCCCAGCTTGCGGATGACTGGAGACGTCATGCGCCTCCAAATCAAAGTAAAAGATGGAATTATAACAGATGCCAAGTTCAAGACTTATGGTTGCGGTTCTGCGATCGCTAGTTCATCACTAGTCACAGAATGGGTCAAGGGAAAAACCCTAGACGAAGCTGGCGCTATTAAGAATTCTCAAATTGCAGAAGAACTAGCCCTTCCACCGGTTAAAATCCACTGTTCGATTCTCGCAGAAGATGCTATTAAAGCGGCCATACAAGACTATAGAAGCAAACATTAAAGGATAATATGAGTCAACGTATATTAATCATGGGCCTCCCTGGCTCAGGTAAGACAACACTAGCAGGTGCTCTTAAAAAGTATCTAGAAGAGAATGGCGAGATTAGTTATACTCGTGCGCTCAACGAACACATTGGCAATTTTGGATGCCATGTAACATGGTTTAATGCCGATGATATTCGTCGCAAGTATAATGACTGGGACTTTTCTAATGACGGGCGTATTCGTCAAAGTATCCGCATGTTCCAGTTTAGTATGGAAGCAAGTGGTGACTATGTGATATGCGACTTTGTTGCACCCTTAGTAGAGATGCGCAACAACTTTAAAGCAGATTGGACTATTTGGGTAGACACGATCCGCGAAGGTCGGTATGCAGATACTAACAAAGCATTTGTTGAACCAGCAGAATACGACTTCCGAGTTACGGAACAGAATGCAGAAAAGTGGGCAGAATTTATTGGCGAACATATTATTAACAATCGTCGCCGTCCTAAATTTGGTTGGCAAAAAGAAACAGTACAGATGTTAGGTCGCTGGCAACCGTGGCATGAAGGACATCGTGCTTTGTTTGATCGTTTAATTGCTCGTACAGGACAAGTAGTTATACAAATACGTGATTGCCAAGGATGGCAAGGTAGTAATCCATTTGAGATTGAAAAAGTTAAAGCATTTATTCGTCGCGACCTAGATCCTATCTATCAAGGACAATATGAAATACAAGTGGTGCCCAATATTGTACACATTGGCTACGGTCGCGGTGTAGGTTATACAATAGAACAAGAAGTATTTGACGAAGCAACACATGACATCTCTGCTACAAAGATTCGTAAAGAGCTGGGCCTTAAATAACGGTGAGACTGCTTGGCGCAGTCTTGTCAAAGCCTACTCATATAGATGCTGTGGAACCCTAACAACGATTGTAATCAGTTATTGTATCACAGGTAAGTTGATCGTTAGCCTAGGTATTGGTGCTACAGAAATGATAGTAAAACCGTTCATATATTGGTTACATGAGCGTGGTTGGAATAAAATAACTTGGGGTAAGAAATAATGGAACCGATTAACATAACTGAGCCTTGTTTGGCTAAAGTAGCAGATTTATTAGCAGAAGAAAATAACCCTGCGTTATCTCTGCGGGTGTTTGTGCAAGGTGGTGGATGCTCAGGCTTCCAGTATGGATTTACTTTTGATGATGTTCAAGCAGAAGATGACTTTGAAGTAGTTAAAGACGGTGTCCGGATATTAGTAGACTCTATGAGTTATCAATATCTTGTAGGAGCCACAGTTGATTACAAAGAAGATCAATACGGTAGTCAATTTGTTATCCAAAATCCTGGTGCGAAGTCAACCTGTGGATGTGGATCTAGTTTCTCGGCATAATGTTATACCAATCACTCAAAACCACTCCAATGCGCCTAGAAGGCCGAGCAGTCCTACAATGGGAGTGTGGTAAAGGTGTTGTATTAATGCCACAGAATGAGTGTAAAATATTTGCACACTGGAATACCGAAAAAGGTAAGCTCAAAGCAACCTATACAATAACAGGTCCTACCCGTTTAGAAGGGCTAGTACTGCTTACTAACGCACTGGACACTGATACCCTATTTCAGCTCGTCCATCTTTCTTGACAAAACCAATATGTTCTGTTATACTATTAGTATCATAGTTAGAAAGGTATCCAATGTTTAATATTATTAAAGAACTTGAAGCAGATAATAGCCGCCTCGCAAAAGAAGCAATCCTAGAGCGCGAAGCGGCCGCAAATAACACAGAATTCTTCGAGGGTGTTAGACTTGCCCTTGACAACTACATTACATTTGGCGTTAAGAAAGTCCCGTCGTTTAGCGGCCCAGACGGACAGGGATTGCCTTGGGAAGCGTTTAAAGAACTCACAGAACTATTATATACACGTCAGCTTACAGGCAACGATGCTAAAGCGGCGATTGAACTAGCATTGTCAGCATCAACAGCAGATCAGTGGAACTACTGGTACCGTCGTATTCTTATCAAAGACCTACGCTGTGGTATGAGCGAAAAGACAGTAAATAAAGTATTGAAGGGCACAGCAATTCCTCAGGTCCCTGTATTTGAGTGTATGCTGGCACACGATGGCGCCAACCATGAAAAGAAAATTACGGGTACTAAACTGCTTGAACCAAAATTGGACGGAGTACGATGTATTACCATCGTCAACTTTGAAGCTAGAACCGTTGTTCAATATACAAGAAATGGCAAAGTGCTGGAAAATTTTAGCCACATATCAGATGCTCTTTTGGCAAACATCGATCTTGTTGGCAGAAGCTATGTCCTCGACGGAGAAGTAGTATCAAATTCATTCCAAGCATTGATGAAACAAGTTCATCGTAAAGATGATGTTAAAGCATCAGATGCTAGACTAATGTTGTTCGACATTATTCCACTATCAGAGTTCCAAAAAGGCAAGAGCATTATGGGACAGAAGCGTCGTACTGCTCTGCTCAAAGGTTTCAAGCCAGCATTTGAAAAGTGTGGGCATATTGATGTTATCGAGCAAACAGAAGTAGACCTTGACAGTTATGTTGGAGAGCTACAATTTAAACAATTTAACAAAGATGCTATTGAGCAAGGCTTTGAAGGCATTATGATCAAAGATCCAAACGCTGTCTATGAGTGCAAACGTTCAGTGAGCTGGCTTAAGATGAAGCCATTTATCGAAGTAAGTTTAACTGTAGTCGGATTTGAAGAAGGAACTGGTCGCAATGAAGGCAAGTTAGGTGCTTTAATTTGTGAAGGTGTAGATGATGGGAAATCAATTAGTGTTAATGTTGGTAGCGGATTTAGTGATGATCAGCGCAGTGATTATTGGACTGACAAAGAAACAATGGTTGGACAAATTGTGGAAGTCCGTGCAGATGCGGCTACAATCAATCAAGATAGCGAGGAAGTGTATTCCTTACGCTTCCCAAGATTCTTACGCTTCCGTGGATTTGCCAAAGGTGAAAAGATCTAGTATGGATAGAAAGGCCCTTAAAGACTTCCTGTATGGCGGTGTCTCGGAACTAATGAAAGACCGCCAATACTATTATTACAGTACGGTAGGGCCTGATTACTGTCATTGGACTGAAGAAGGGCAACAAGCTCTGCTTGAGCTAATGAATATAATTAGTTATAAGATGTTAGAAACAGAAAACGATGAATTAAACCAGCGCAGTAAAGCAATAATAATGCAAACCCTTAAAGGAGAATAACGGCAAGTGAGTAAAGATGATTTTATAGAATTAGAAGGAGTAGTTGAAGAAGTATTACCGGGTGCTACTTTCAAAGTAAAGACAGCAGAGGGATACAATCTTTTGTGTCACCTTAGTGGCAGAATGCGTCAAAACAGAATTCAAGTACTGTTAGGCGACAAGGTTACACTTGAAGTTTCACCGTACGATACTAGTAAAGGACGAATTACTTACCGTACGAAATAAATACAGCTATAATAAAACTGTATAATGAAACGAATCTTATCTTATGCGTTGTTCATATTGCTACTCATTAGTAGCTTTTCGTTTGGAGCCGCAACTGTTGTTCCTGCTACTGAGCTAACAAATTGTGCTAGTTCAAAAGAATTTAAAATTTTTCTAGACAAAACTGAAGAAGAATTAGTATTCAACGGTGACATGAAACGAGTAGTTAGTGGCCGTACAATTTCAGCACTAATGATTGTTACTATGAGCAAGGCGGGTAACTGGACTGTATTCGAATATTTCAGCAAGGATCTTGTTTGTATAACCGATTCAGGATCAAAAGGCGAACTTCGCTTTCCAACCCTTAACGCAATTTAAGCTAAGAATTGCGCCCAGCTAGGGTGACGTAGTTCAAACTTCATCTTCTTACGTTTATCAACCAATTCCCAGTATGTGGGCTTATGTGGAGTAGTTTTAGGTTTGATCTTACGATTGTTTCCTTTAATACTATTACAATGAGCGCAACTGGTAGTTGAGTTTTCCCAGGTTGACCTACCACCTAAGCTCTGCGGCAATACATGATCTAGTGTAGCAGTTCGCTTGTTTACAATAACATCACAGTATTGACATTCAAACAAATCACGCAGAAATACATTCATCTTTGAGTATCGAATGTAGTTGTTCTTTTTGTAATATTCTTTTAACATCATTACAGCAGGAACACGAGTTTCCCAGTTAGCTGAACGCACAATCCAATCATCGTGCCATTCTATGACGTTCACTTTGTCTAACACAAGATAACGAATAGAGTCCTGCCAAGAGATCACACTCAATGGTAACATTGTGACTGGGCTAGCGTCAGCGTTAAGAAGAAGTACATCCATAGCTATATTTATTTGAGTTATATTAACACTTAATTATAACATAAATCTTATAGATCACCAAGACCGATATCTTGATCGACTGTGGTATTCCAAAACTTTCTAGATTCTACTCCCCTGCTTTGGGCAAACTTTTTAGTATTACACATTGGACAAACATGAGTATGTTCATCGGTAAGTCGTCTAGGATCCATCTGCTTAACCGGTCGTTCAAACTGTGAATTGCAACAATCGCACAGCAGTAATGCTACCTTGCGATTCCTAAAATAGAAGTGTTGCTTACCTTGTTTGCTAAGTCTTGAATACTCTATCCGGACGTGACGTATCTCTATCAGCATTGAGTATTTACGTTCGGTTTATAAAATGCACAACTAAATAGCATTATGCGCCAAGAAAAAACACTTATTCAAGAACAAGCAGTAGAGTCCACAGCCATCCAGACATCACGCTCTGAACCAATTCAACAGGCCGGTATTAATCGCAACATGGAATTTATACGCAATTTTATACTAGGAATACCAACACAAGAATTGATAGAAACACAAGAATCACCACAGCCAATAGAAGACTCTAGTGACCTAGACCTAATTAAACGCCTTTCAGGAATCAAATAATGACCATATACTATATCAACACTGGCTCTAGCGCCAACAAAGGTGACGGCGATACGCTACGCACCGCGTTTAATAAGATTAATACTAATTTTCAATATGTGGGATCGATTGCAGATGCTATTTTATCAGGCGGTGTAGCTGAGATTCAAGCTGGGCAAGGCATTACTATCGATTCACCAACTGGTATTGTTACAATTTCTGCTACCACTGCCACTGCATCAATACTTGGTAGTGTTAAGATTGGTAATGGGATTAGTATTGACGATAATGGAATTATTAGTGTTGTTCCTGCACCTGTAACAACTTGGGCAACATTAGCCGATGTTAATAATAGCAACGGCCCAACACAAATTGCTATTGGACAATATGCTGGTCAGAGTTTCCGTCATAACCCCAACGGTGGTAATACTGTGTCAATCGGTAATCAGGCAGGTTATAACGGTCAAGGCAGCGCTTCGGTAGCGATCGGCCATGAGGCAGGTTATAACAGTCAAGGAGCTGGAATTTATGATTCTATAGCAATTGGATATCAGGCAGGGCATAATGTTCAAAATCGATATTCAGTAGCAATAGGACACCAAGCAGGGTATGATACTCAAGGCGGTGGTGCTGGTAGTGGTAGTGCTGTTGCTATCGGTCTTGGTGCTGGGCAAATAATCCAAGACCAAAATGCTGTTGCTATCGGTGCCTATGCTGGTCAGAGTCATCAAGGTGGTGACGCAGTTGCGATTGGTGGATACGCTGGTACCACCAATCAAGGTATCAACTCAGTAGCCCTGGGCTTTTTGGCTGGAACAACTAATCAAGGTGAAATTGCAGTAGCAATTGGGTATAGGGCCGGAACCACTAATCAACCCACAAGGACAATTATTCTCAATGCCACTGGTAGTGAGGTGGATGGTGTCCGCAATCAAACAGACAGTTTCTATGTGGCCCCAATCCGTAATGATGTTACCGCTACTAATAATACTTTATATTACAATCCATCGACATACGAGTTAACCTACGGTCCGGCTAGTGTATCACAACTAACAAACGGTCCTGCAACATTATCATTTACTACAAACTCTGGTTTATTAGTAACAAGCGGTTTTAATATAATTGGATATACCACCGGAGCACCTCGGTTGAATCCTGCAGAGGCAAGCATTGCCGTTGGTTTCTACGCTGGGAATACAGATCAAGACCTTAGTGCTATAGCTATTGGTCATGGCGCCGGTCAAACTAGTCAAGGTGCTGGAGCAATCGCAATTGGAAAATATGCCGGTAGTAACTACCAAACTACTGGCAGTATTATTATTAATGCTAATGCGGGTGGGCGTAGTGTTGATGCGCCCCTCGAAGGATTATACATTGCCCCAATCCGTAATGATGCTACTGCTACTAATAATACTTTATATTATAACACAACAACATTTGAGTTGACATATGGGCCAGCTGCCGCAGGTAGCGTTGTTCAAAGTGACACAGCCCCAGCAACTGCTAACACAACAACCTTATGGTATGACACAGTAGGTGGTCGTCAATACATCTACTACGACAACTCGTGGGTTGATACCAATCCAAGTATTGCCTACACACTGCCAACAGCATCAACATCATCAATCGGTGGAGTTCAGATAGGCACAGGTATCAGTATTGATAACAGCGGCACTATTAGTGTAATACCAGTAACTACAGTTACATGGGCAACCTTAGTTGATGTTAACAATGCTAATGGTCCTGATAAGATAGCACTAGGCACTAATGCTGGCGCAACAAGTCAAAGCAGTAGCGCAGTTGCTATTGGCAACGGAGCAGGCAACTTAACTCAAGGTGTAGGTAGCGTTGCGATCGGTAACAGTGCTGGGCAAACAACACAAGGTAACTATGCCGTATCAATCGGATTAGAAGCTGGCGGCTCAGGACAGCACGATAGTTCTGTTGCTGTTGGACAATATGCTGGGCAAACTACACAAGGTGAAAGTGCAGTTGCTATTGGCAACGGAGCAGGCGCAAATACACAAAGTAACTATGCCATAGCCATTGGTAATGCTGCTGGTAATGTCACACAAGGACAAGAAGCAGTAGCAATAGGTATAGCATCAGGCCAAACAAATCAAGGAATGTATGCGGTAGCCATTGGCTCAGGCGCAGGACAAACAACCCAAGGTAGCAACGCAGTTGCGTTTGGCCCAAGTGCTGGACAAACAATGCAAGGTGATTATGCTGTAGCAATTGGTTTAGGTGCTGGTCAAAATACACAGACTATCTATGCAGTTGCTATCGGTACTAGCGCCGGAAATGTTGCCCAGGGTAATTATGCAGTAGCAATCGGAGTCGCAAGCGGCAACCAGACACAAGGTGCATGTGCTGTTGCTGCTGGACCAAGTGCTGGTCAATTTACTCAAGGTGCAAGTGCAGTAGCAATTGGTGATACTGCTGGAATTTATACTCAAGGTCAATCTGCAGTGGCTATCGGCCAATATGCTGGTCAAACAACGCAAGGTACAGCATCAGTAGCAATCGGTAATAATGCTGGAGCAACTACACAAAGTAGCTATTCTGTTGCTATCGGACCCGATGCTGGAAGTACAAATCAAGGTGGCGAGTCGGTGGCTATTGGTAGTGCCGCAGGCGGATTTGAACAAGGTGCAACTGCTATTGCTATCGGTGGTAGCGCCGGTACTACTGCTCAAGGTGAAGGAGCAATATCAATTGGATACGAAACAGGTGGCACATATGGTGGGGCTGCAGATATCCCGTACATCAGTGGCGGTTTTTTAAGTACAACTTTAGTAGTATCATCAACTGCTCCAGTTAAAGCCGGTATGATGGTAGTTGGCACAGGTTATACAAGCAGACAGACGGTAGTGGCAGTAGTAAGTGCTACTTGGTTAACCATTTCGGGATTGGCTGATAGTCAACCTGTTGGCACAGTGAGTTTTATTGGTAGACAGAATCCTAATGCTATTGCAATCGGTAACGGAGCAGGCTCGGGCATGCAACGACAAAACGCTATTGCTATTGGAGCATTTGCAGGTGGGCAGGCACTACAAGAAACAAATTCCATCATTATTAATGCCACTGGTGTTGCGTTAGAAAATACAGCAACCTCTGGATTGTTTATTGCTCCAATCCGTGAAAGTGCTGTTACCGATGTTGTTGCATATTATAATACGTCAACAAAAGAAGTAACATATGGTCCAGCTGCACCAGTAACTACATCAACACTAGTTAATGGTCTACATACATTGACTCTAAACATCGATGGCGCACTAACAACCAACGGTACAGATACTAATGTCTATATTGAAACTGTAGGTACTGATACTAATCATCTATGGACATTTGATTCAACTGGTACTATTGTATTCCCAGATGGAACTCAACAAACTACAGCATATAAACGCACTACGGGTAGTTGGACTATTGCCGCCGGCACAGGAACCTACAGCATTACAGTTCCTGCTAACGGCGTGTATCAAATATGGGTTAGAGGTAATATTGACAACGGTATCTTATCATACGTTGCTACAGCACATGTTACTAATCCTAATGTACCAGTAATAGGTTCACAAAGAGGATACAACTATACAGATGGCGGTAGTCCAATATTACTAACAAGTATGCCGAGCCAGTTTATAGGCACAGAAGGTACAATAGCAACTGGTTCTATAGCGGGCACAACAAACAATGTGTTTGAATTTGGAATTAGTAACAGTAGCGGATCTACTCAAACAGTATATTGGGGTTATGTCACACTATGACAATAACTATTCGTCCGGGAATAAAACTTAGTCCGGGCACTAGTGTTAAGGTGCCTGTTGCACCACCAGTACCAAAAAGTCTTAGCTGGGATGGTACCGATAATATATTTGTTCATGTAACAGATAATACCAGTGATTGGAATCTTAGCAATCCTCCAAGTGGTCCGGGATATTGGACTATTGAGTGGTGGGAGAAAAGACCTACTGGTGCTCGTGAATTCTTTAATGCAGTGATGTGTTCAGCCTATCCAGATGGTATAGACGTTTACCATCAAGACGGATGGGTGTTCTTATGGAACGGTGCTTATCAGTTTCAAGAGCCAGCTAAGAATGTATGGAATCACATAGCGGTTAGCAATACTTCTACGGGTATTACAGCTTATGTTAACGGACAACCAGTGACTGTACTTGGTAGTTCGTATGGTATATATAAAATGGCCAATGGCATTGCAAACTTGATTATTGGTTGCAGATCTCCTGACGGTGAAGCTACACCTTTCACGCAATACTTTGTTGGGCAACTAGCTAATATTAAAATTAGTAATGTAGCCCGCTATTCAGGAGCATTTACTCCATCAACCGCATTAGAATCTGATGCTAATACAGTTTTAGCAGTCAGCGGCGAACTAGTAGATCTCACAGGACGACACACTATTACCAACAACGGAGTGGCTGTATCCACCGACTTCCCTTCTTAAGAACTGGTAAAATATAATAAATATGACAAACAGGAATCAATAAAATGGCACTAAACTTTCCAAACACTGGCCTTTATCCAGGCTTACAATATACAGGCGACAACGGTGTCGTTTATATCTATGACGGAGTTAAATGGGTCGGACACGCACCTACATTAGCCCCTGGCACCAGCTCACTGGTCAACGGAAGCAATGTTGTTCAAGTTGACGGCGCTGGTAACCTAGTTATTCCTGATGGCGCGACTATTATATATCAAAGTGGTGCACCTGTTTCTGTTGCCAACACTGGTACTATTTGGACTAACAATGCCAATGGTTGTTTACGTGCTGAATTATCTAGCACAGGATTCCAAGCATTTACAGATGCTAGCCATTTAGATTTACGAGACAACGGTGAATGGAATATTGGTAGTTATCAAAATAGCACTTTTATTGGCAACGATGCATTTTCTAACACAAACATCTTATCCTTAAAGTCAGGCGATGAAACATATATTACTACCAACCTACGTGAGAACGGTAATCATCAATGGAAGTTTGGCGTAGATGGTAACTTACTACTTCCAACTGCACCTGGCGGAAATTCCTATACTGAAAACAAAATCAATGCAGGTGGAATTAGTATTCCTAACTCAGTTCAACTTAGAACTTTAGTTGTTGGAACAGACGGTGTTGGTATTACAAATTCTGAAATTGCTCTAGAAGCAGGTAATGGCGGATTTAGTTCGCAGGTGTTTGGTCCGTTTACTGGCGGCGCAGATGGTTCAGGTGGCCCAACATTAGTCTACGCTGGTGTAGAAAATGTCAGCGGTGCTAATGGTCCAGGCTTTGCCGGATTTGTTGCCATTGATCCAAATGTTACTAGTCAGTATGTAGTTCAAGGTAATGGCCTTGGGGGTATTCTAGGCGGCGGTTACGGGGCAACCACAACAAAATATGTAGCATCGTTAGGCACACTTGCTGGTGCTGATATGGGCGGCAACTTATTCTTTAACGGTGTAAGTGCTGATACTACGCAAACAACCGTTGCTGGTGATACAGGTGTATTGATTGGTACTAATACTACTCAAGGACAACAGTATCTATGGAAGTTTGACAACACTGGCAACTTATCTGCTCCTGGTAATATTTTTGTATCTAATAATCAGTACTATGGATTTTCTACGTTAGCTGACACAGGAATGTATACGGACGGAACTTATCTTAAGTTTAATAAAGAAGGTGTACTTAATTTTCTTATTAATAATGTTGGGCCATATTCTGTTTTCCCCCATCAATTTGCTGATGGTCGTGCCGATAATCCAAGTCTTGTCTGTGGTAGTAGAGCGGGAGCACCTGGAGCACCCGGAATATATTTCCCTCATGCCAATTCAGTTGGAGTAGTTACTGGAAACAGTATTTGGACATTTGGACAAGATAGCACACTAACATTGCCTCAAGGCGGGATTATTAAAAACCAAGTGTTAGTTAATGTTGTACTTCAACCATACACTCAATATCCACAGGATGGAGTTTACTATACTGATATAGGCTTGCCGTATCTTTCAAATTTATGGAGCCCTGGATTACCAGTAGTTCTTAATATGGTTAATCCGTCAGGAGACTGGATAGCATTAAATGGCGGAACATTTTACATAAGCCATGTAGGTGGCGAGTTAGTTTCGTTATGTACTGACGCAGGGTTAACAACCCCTATTAATGTTACCGCTGGCACATACGACAGTGGAACATTAATTTCATTAGCTTCCGATTCTCGACCATATGTATCTATTCAATCGTCGGGTTCAACCCTTTGGACATTTGGTGACGATGGCGAACTTACATTGCCCAACGGTGGACATTTAGGCCCTGTCGGTAAAGGGTGGACTGGATTAGATGGTGGCAATGGTCAACCGGTTAGCTTGCTTAGTTATTATAGCACTGGAACTTATGCTGGTTGTGTAAGTATATATCCAGGTAACGGTGTTCAAATTTCAACCTACGGCGACGGCACTGGTCAACTAGGTGCTTGGACCTTTGGCAACGATGGTGCACTGAGCGTAAACAGCGTTGCCACAATAGCAACTACTCCAAGTGTATCGTGTACTGCTACCATGGATACAATTATCTATACCAGCATAAGCAACGCAACTACATTTAAGTTGTTGATCAAGGCTGAAGGATACGAAGGAACTCCAACAGCCTGGGATACGCAAAGTTCAGAAATGATTATAGCACACGGATTTAGAAATAATACAGTAGTCGCAAGTGTATATGGGATTATACATACTAGCACATTGCCACTAGCAATTTTTACAGCACAATGGAATGCAGTTACCGGCAGAGTTGAAGTACTATGTCGCCCAACAAGTTTGACCTCCCCAGTAGTAGTTAGAACATTTGCCACAGAAATTATAACATCAGATTAAGGAATAATATGACAATCAAACCATTCGCAATACAAGGCGCAGATCTAACACTAGGTGGTGTAAATCTACAAGCAGGTACCTCTGGTGTTGTTATTCCTGGAGTTACACAAGCTACAAATTATACTGTAGAGGAAGTTCAAGATACTGGCGATCAAACACATCAGTTTACTCCAAACGGCGAAGTTGTAGTTGTTGACTATGTTCTTTATAATGTAATTGTTGCCCAAGGCAACGAAGGTCTTTATGCTGATTATACCGCAACAACAGACGGTGAAGGATACATTGACAATATTAAAGTAAACGGTCAAGGTACTTACACAAGTCAAGAAGCCGCAGACAATGCCGCAAATGATATGTATGCTTACATTGGCTCTGCCAGTGCTAGTGATCGTCCTCTAGTTCCTGAAGATTGGATCACTATTCCTTTCCGTCCTAAGATGAGAGCAGGTGCTATTGAAAACATCGGTGGTGGCAATGCCAACACCGGAAACTTTACATTTAACGAAGACACTATCACTAACGGTAACGGACTAATACTGGCCACAGATAGAGGCACATTGGCCATTGGTAGTCAACTGGAAACGCCGGGCGTGGCAGGACACTTACACATTGCCTTTAATAATAGTAATGTCAATCCACCAGCCAGTGACCTGTTCCTAGGTGACGATTACAACTATGTAAAATTACCCGGATATTACCTCAATACAGCTACTCAATATGGAATAGAGCTTGGCACGAACGATAGAAATGGCGGCGGTTCCAACAACTGGCGCTTTGGCACAGATGGTGTGCTAACATTACCTGATGGTAATACACGCATTGGAAATATTAATGGTATAGATAGTATTGTAGCAAGTACCGGTACTGGTTTTGCTGTTTTTGCTCAAGGCACAGGCGGGTTCAATGTACTACAATGGGTAGCGGACACAGGAAGTTTAGGTTCAACAGGCACACAAGTTGCGGCAGTGATAGTAAACAGTCCATTAGCATCAACAAGTGGCACCGTACAAATAGCAACAGGTTTAGCCTACGGTTTCACTGTAGATAACATTTGGACCTTTGGCACAGACGGTAGTATAACATTTCCAAATAATACAGTACAAACAACTGCCTACACTGGCGATAGTAATCTCAATAACTGGTTGTTAGACATTGTAACTGCCAATACTGCTACTGGATTTGTTGCGGCAATATCAGCTGTAGAATACGATACTCTAGGCAATGTATTAGCGATAGGTTTTAGATCAGACGGCGGCCCAGGAAGCGCGGTCACTGTAATGAAATTTGACACGCAAGGTAATTTAATTTGGCAAAACTTATTTGCCGACAACGTATCTGTTGATGGATTTGGCCTAGCAGTTGACAATAACAATGACGCAATCATCAGCGGACAATATGACAACAAACTGTTCCTGTTAAAAGTTAGCGGTGCAAATGGTGGAGGCATTTGGGGTACGGCAGTTGCTAGTGCTTCAACATCAACTACCGAATCTGTAGGATTAACTGTAGATGTTGACAATCTTAATAATATTATTGTAGCTGGATATGTAACTGACACTACTAATAACAGTTATAACGACGATTTTATCGTTGCTAAATTTTCTAACACAGATGGCTCAAATATTTGGGCTCGTAAACTAGGTGATGCGTTCTTTGATCAAGACTCGTATGGACTAGGTGTTGGGGCATTAAACCAAAACGAAATTGTAGTAGTTGGCTATAACGAACACTATATAGGTGGAACAGTAACAGGGGTATCCTTGGTAGAACCAACTAGTAATCCAGCGTGGACCGGTACAGATATTATAGTCGTATTACCCGATAACAACAATCACGGACTAGAAGTTAGAGCATCATTTACAGACGGTGTTCCATCATTTACCATAGTTAATGGAGCAATTGGTTGGGCTGCTAGTAATACTGTTACAGTTGACGGAGCATTAATTGGCGGTGCAAGTGGTACTGACAATATGTCACTACGCTTTAGTGTTGATCAAATTTATTCAAACAATAATCAGGCGCTAATAGCCAAGTATGATAATGCCGGTGTACTACAGTGGCAGAGAGAATTTAGTGTAGCCGGTAGTAATTATTCTGGTGGTGCAGACGCTGATATTGACAGCACTGGTAATGTTTATCTAGCAGGCAATTATGGTGACAACACCAGCACCTGGGGTATTGTTGCACAGTTTAGCCCTATAGGAGATCTAAACTGGAGCAGACAAATTGGCCTCGGATCTTGCTTTGCAGGTAATTCCAGCATAGTAGTTGGCTCAGATAACATAGTCTATGTTGGTGGTATGGCTTCAGTTGGACCTCCTAATAATATCGTAGATGCTAATGTATTCCTTGGTGCATATGATGCGACAGGTACAGTACAGTGGCAACGCACCTATGGCAATCCTGACAGAGTAGAAACTGTTGGAGCAATATTTAATAACAGTGGCGCAAGTAACTTTGATGTACAGGGCGATTATCTAGTATTTGGTGGAGGAAATTACAATAACTTCATCCGTGATAATAGCTATCCGTCAGACTTACGTGGCTTCCTATTCCAAATAGATAAATCAGGTGCTGAACAAATATGGGGCACTACAACATTAGCGCCAAGTTACTTACCTGAGGCAGCAGTTACATTAACAGTAACTACCAGCACACTACCGGATGTTGCTTGGGCAATAACACAGACTCCAGCTGAACCTTCATTCCAACCAGATAGTTTAGCAATTACTAAAACATTTGGATTGCTAGGCGGTGGCGCCGGCGGTGAATTAGTCAACGGTGGTTATACAATAACATTAGACAGTAATGGTATTTTACAAATGCCACCCGGCAACGAAACAACAGCAGGGTGGATACAGTGGAGTCATGCTGGTAATGACCTAACCAACATAGCAGGCGCTGGATTTGTTGATTACTATGATGTTTACACAGGGTTGGGTCTATCATCACCGACTGATACAAATGCCGCTAAAGGTATTTGGTTTGGAACTCCAACAGATCCGACTAGTCCGTTCCAACCAGAAACCAGCATGGTATTCCGTGGTGATACATTGTATCTACCAAAAAATGGTTATATCAAATCACACGATATTGACTACAATGGATATCCAGCAATAGGAACTACTGGCACAAGTATTACAATTCAAACTGCTGAGACAACATCAACACAGAATAATTGGACCTTTAGTTCAGCTGGTACACTAACACTACCACAAGGTAGTACAATAGGTGAAACATCTAGTACTACAATTATTACACCACCCGGAGCAAGTGCTGGACAGAGTCTAGTTATTCGTCCAACCGGAGTGGGATTTTCTATAACAACAGATCACCCAGGTGGATTTGTTCCAGGAGAGAATCTAGTTATAACTGTAGCTAATCAAAATGCTCTTGGAGCAGGAACTGTAGATTATGAATTTACTGGTGCTACCAGTCAACAATTAGGCCATGCTACTTCTGGTACACTGACATATAGTAGTTCAACCACAGCAACAACAGTAATCTGTGAGATACCTGCCAACAGTAGCATGACTACATTTACATTTACTCTAGTCAGCGCAACGGGATTTGTTGAGCAAGGTGGCCCACAAGGATTGCCTACAAGTGTCACCGTTACATTAGATAGCGTAACATTTACTGAAAACAGTCACATTCATCTCGTAACAGGCAATCCTACTACAGTTGATCTATATCTAGGTGATGACGACCAGTATGTCAAGATTGAAAAGAATCACGGTGATGTTGTTATTGGTACTAATACAAATACCAATCACTGGCGTTTTGGCACAGACGGTAGTCTAAAATTCCCAGATGACACAGTGCAAACCACAGCATGGCGAGGATTATCTAATGCTGGTGATCAAACACTTGGCGGCCGATTGTATCTCAACGGTAAGAAGGTATCTGACGGTCCTTATGAAGCCAATAGTATAGAGATGGGT
>SESB01000197.1_pt1 | contig 44265 bp, 42 predicted proteins | sample 3171441 | NCBI WGS metagenome assembly SESB01 (sample SAMN06051867, study PRJNA518727) | freshwater metagenome | biome: subpolar coniferous forest; feature: holomictic lake; material: water; isolation source: holomictic Lake 227, 6 m depth | place: Canada: near Kenora, Ontario | collected...
AATGGATCTTAAGCTGCGCGTAAGCCAGTTCGCCCATCAACTTACTTAGTTCGACCTGGTTGGAAAGATAGACCGGCTCTCGGCCAACGTGGGCTTCGGTATTGCTGGTGCAGTACCAATTAAATTCGGCCCCGCCATCGCCCCACGCTAATCGCTCGTACTCGCCGATTACTGTTACCGAAATTTCTCGGTCGCCAACTTCGCGCTTTTCAAAGCTGCGACGGATCGGCAATTGCCAACAGACATCGGGCTTGGTATCTACAAAGTGAATCTCCTCTTGCTGTGCAAGATGGTGCAGCACACAACCGAATGAGCCGTTGAAGCCTTCGGCCTCAAAACCCTTTCGGTTCAGGAAAATACAGGAGTCCTCAATCTTGCGAGTTTTGCGATCGCCATCTAATCCAACTTCAGAGATCTTCATTTTTCCGTTGGCTCGTTTAGGTTGCGCCGCTTCATGGAATTGCCACATTTGCGGCGTCAATCGTTTGGCAACTTCCAAGGTTCGAAGTTCATCATCTTCATCCGAGTAGTAAGCGCCATCTGAGCAGCAACCATCGTTAGGTTTATCTAAATCAATACCGCAACAACCGCCGCCGTAAATACAGCTCCAGTAGGAAGTTAGCCATGTGATATCGCACTTAAAGATTTCACCAACAGCAGAAGGGTCGGCAAACTCCACCCAATCGCGAGCGAAATTTGGATCTACCTCTGGCACAGTTGGAGAGCCTAAGGCTTTAAGTGCTAAACCGCACATTCACAGTGAGATTTAATGAGCCCCGGGAGCCGCGAAGGTAGACTCTTACTATGACAACTACAAAGGCAATTAGTGAGTTGAAGGTCGGGATCTTTGGGGTGGGAGTTATGGGCGAAGCGCTCTTAGCTGGACTCCTATCTGCTGGGGTAACACCTGATCAGATTTACTTTGTGGAGAAACGCGAGGAACGAGCCACTGAAATTTCACAAAAATATGGCGTTCATAGCTCTTCGTTGGAGGCGGTCGCGAGCCAGAGTGATCTCATCCTTATGGTGGTAAAGCCACAAGATTTAGGCGAATTAGTCGCCGAACTAGATCTGCATTTGAATACCGGGGCGTTGTTGGTCTCCTTTGCTGCCGGCAAAAGTACACACTTTATTGAATCGCGATTGGCTACTCCCGCGGCGGTTATTCGCGTTATGCCTAACACGCCGTTGTTAGTCGGAGCCGGTGCTTCAGTGCTTTCTGCTGGGGCAAATGTCACTTCGAGCCAGATCGACCTAGTTACGGATCTACTTTCTCCAAACGGCTTGGTGTTGGCGATCGATGAATCTCTCCAAGATGCCGTTACCGCTACCAGTGGATCAGGACCGGCCTACTTTTTCGCATTTGTTGAAGCAATGGTCGAAGGCTCAGTGGCGTTAGGGATGCCGCCGGATGTTGCAACAAAACTAACTATTCAAACAATTGTTGGTGCCGCCGGGATGCTAACTCAAACTGGTAAAAGCGCGACCATGTTGCGGGAAAACGTAACTAGCCCTAATGGAACAACGGCCGCGGCGCTTCACGCTTTCACTGATGGTGAACTAAATGCGTTAGTTGCCAAGGCAATGAGGGCGGCGCGGGACAGATCGCAGGAGCTGGCTTGAGAGTTCGAACTCTTTCGATAGCTCTTATTGGTTGTGTAATCGTAGGAAGTAGTTCTGCTGCTAGCGCCGCAATTAAGCCGGTGAAAGTTATTGCGGTAAAACCATTGAAAATTGCAACTCTTGCGGGTGCGAGTGGCGATGATATTTCCGCGGCCTTACTTACAAATGCCGCAATCGTCTTGGTCGGAACTGTTGAAGGAAATGGCGGCGGTTGGGTTACTACACCAACGTTGGGTGGAACCGATGGCTTCATTACTGATTTGGATTTATCGGGGACGCACCTGTGGGATCTGCGATTAGGTACTACAGGCGATGAAATTGCGACCGATGTTGTAAAAGATTCTTTGGGTTCGTTCTGGGTATTGGGCGCGGCCAATTCCCTAACCTCTCCAAGCGCAAGCCCAGCGCTGTCAACGACACCACTCAATCCTGACGGCATAAGTATTGATCCAACTACGGCTGCAAACCTTGGCTTAACCCAATTGACAGTTTGGAAGGTCAGTCGTGCTGGTCAATTGCTAGCGACTTATTCGTTGCTGGCTCCTGCCGTGATCAACCCTCAGCACATTCGCTTTGATGGCAGTGCCAATTTCACGATTACGGGCCAAATTGCTGCTGGGGCTTCGACTAAGAATTTCAGCCTCTCATTAGATGCGTCAGGCAGTTTCGGGACGATCGTTCAAAGCAAGCTGGTCGTGACAAAGCCGCTTTCCACGCTCGTGCTTGCTGCCGGCATCAACAATTGGCGAATCTTCACCTCAAGTTCTGCAATTTCCGGGATACCAAGCTGGGCGCCGAAGAAGGCGACCTTGGTGGCGGTCTCATATTCAAAGGCCGGGCGAGTCCTGACTGCCAACTCCTTCACCGGGAAACTTCGCTATGCACTCTGGGCGCGAACGCCGGGGTTAGTGCTAATTACCGAACAAAGTACTGGCTTCGGATTGACTATTGTTGCTCCTCTGGCGGGTTAGCACTTAGCCTTCAGTACCACCAAAAGGAGCACTATGGGTTCAGTAATTAAGAAGCGACGCAAGCGCATGGCGAAGAAGAAGCATAAAAAACTTTTGAAGAAGACTCGAATTCAGCGTCGGAACGCTAAGTAAGTTTAAAGAGTGAGAGTGTCCCGCCGATACCAATCAGGGCATATCTTCCACCGTTAATAGTTATCCATTGAGAACGGATCGAATCCTTAAAGTTTCCACCGGAAACTAATTTAATGGTTTGGTCCGTTTTGCTAATTGCACAAAGTCGATTAGAGCAACCAAAGAGAATTTTTTGTGAATCGATTGCCAGCGGCCCGGCAGGAATACCGAAGAAATCGCTATTCATCGAAATTATTGGCGCACTTGTAGTTAGATCGCGCCAACGAATTTGATCTGCAACCGGTACGGTAATTCCAGATGCTGCCAACCAAGTTGCATAAACACTCTTCCCATTTTGAGAAAGAGCGACCGCATAACCGGCAACAGCCGTTGCGCCACCAGTTGCATCCAAGGTTCCATAAATCCAGTCTTCGGGATAGGCCGAACTACGGATTGCTGATCTAAGTTCACCCTTAATCGGCAAGTGGTCTTGGTTCAAAGCTAGTACCGAGTCATAGACGAGATAGACCTTGGTGCCGACTGCGAGAGCGCTGATATGAAAACCAACGTCTCCGGTAGTACGTCCGTCAGTTGCGCGATCGCCATCTATTAATTCATAGCGCCATTTGGTGCCATCTCTAACCGCACCTAGCAATATCCCCTGGCTTTCATCGCGATAGAAAACTTGCAGACCAGCTGGAGTAGAAACACAAGCACTGCTAACGCTCACATCGCTCGCTGTGCGAACTCGGGCCGCTTCTTGGTAGGGCTGCACTTTTGGACCGTTGCCATCGACAACTTCAAAGTGCCACTTTCCAGAAACGTACGAGGCATAACGCAAATCTTTGTCAGTTAGGTCACCGTAGAAGATATTTAGTTGTTCGGTGGCGCCGGTCCCGCTGGAGCACATCGAGATGTAACCCGCAACGCTATTCTTCGTGCGGCCGCCAGATGTGGAGTTCCCGTCAATTATGGTGCGAACCCAATCTTTTCCATTCCAGGTGGCCATCTTTAGGTCACCACGAGAGCTATCGGAGTAGACCACGATTGGCTTCTTATTGAAAGAGCCGGTCACCAAATACTTAGCATCCGCGGAGGGGTCAAGAACCGAACGGGACCACGAGGCCTGTGGAATAACGGCATTAGTGGTTACGGGGTCGGAATTTCCCAAATCATTCTTGGCCATAACTGAAAATGAGTAGGCAATTCCATTGGTCAAGTTCGGGATAACGGCTGGGCTTGATGTCACTAGGGTTTCGGCACCATTTAAATTTACGCGGATCGAATATGAATTTACTTGAGCGGTGCGGGCGTTAGTAGGCGGATCGAAGGTAACAATTGCTGATTTGTTGCCAATTAGCGCCTTTACATTTCGCGGTACTGATGGAATCCCAGAGGCAATTCCAGCGGGGGGTTTTAACTTCATATCGGCCAACATGGCAATCAAGATCGGACCAGGATTGTGAAAGACCTCGCCAGCTGCAAGGTTAGGAGTCATAACTGCATCAGCCCCAGATTTTGAAAAAGTTGCTTCATCCAGGTGGCTGACAGATGAACCTTGTTCATACGTAGTGGGGGTGTAGAGAACTGGCTTGATTCCATTGTTGGCTTTTACGCCATTTGGTCCGGACCAAACCAAAGTATTGGTGAGAGCTTTTCCGAGTTCAAGAGAAGGCGATGGCACATCCATGAGCCGGCGACCATCCGGCAATTGGGTATAGGCATCAAAAGGAGTTGGTTGGTCAATGGTGCCGTAGCCAAAAAATGGATCAAAACTATTGTTGGATAAAAATCCTAAACCGTGTCCCATCTCATGAAGGATTATGGATTCCAAATCGTATTGACCGCTGGGGCAATTTCCATCGGTACCTAAATACAGCGAAGAGGCAACACTTGAATTTACTTTAATGGAAATTTCTGGCGAATTCGGATCTAGATCTTTCCCGGCGAGTGCATTTGCCAGAACAGATGGATACCAAAGTGAACTATCGGGTGCCCCCGCGAAACCAGTGAAATAACGGCCTGGTGTTGCTGACGCCAAAATTCCGGCAGATGATTGGCGACCCCAAGTTGCAGTTACCGTTATTGGAACTGCAGAAGCGAAGTTAACCGACCAAACATCAACTGCTGCTTGGATTGCGACCTTAACATTGTCTGGAACTGCTACGTAATTAATCACGAAGGTGCTGGTCTTATCTAGATGAGCGCCTGTTGGAGTGTTTGAACTCTTTGTTAAGTTCTGGTTTAGTTTTGGTGCTGGTGCTGTTGATTTATAAGTGTTGACCCAACCGGCGGGAACCGAGCGAAGCGTAAGCGCGTGTGCCGGAGCAGGCGAAGCCAAGGTTGAAGTGGCCAGAACCACGGAGATGAGTAAAGATTTACCTCGCACAACGGAAAACGCTAGCAGTCTGAGAGGATAGGTGTATGCCATCTGATGCCTTAAAGCCAAGATTTTCGGCAACTGCCCAGGAAAGTTTTAATCGAGCAAAACGCGAGCGACCTTCCATTGGACTTCTCTCGGATAAAGAGCCCGAACCTACCCTTGATGAGGCACGAGAAGATCTAGCAAAATCAATCTCTCGAGTGGCTCACACCCTTTTTGCTGATCGATTTGGTCCGCTCGTTGGCACGATAACTGAAACCACCATAACCGCCTCACTGAAGAGTCTTGAGACCTCACTGGCCAGAAGCAAGGGCGACGCCACGTTGGTCCTTCAAGAGTTATCTGATCGAATCTTCTCCGCTAAGGCTGCGGAAAGAAGGAAACCGTAGTGATCAAAGTTTTGGTTTATTCCAGAACTGGCTGCCATTTGTGTGATGTGGCAATGGAAACGCTTACCGAACTGCAGAAAGAACTGGAGTTTTCATTAGAGCTTCGATTAATCGATGATGATCCGGAGTTAGAAGTTAAATATGGCGAGCAGATTCCAGTGACCTTAATAAATGGGCAACCGCACGACTTTTGGCGAGTCAGCCCAGAGAGATTCCGGGCTGCAATTGCTCAGCTTTGATGAAGAATTTCATCGGCGTCGATAATCCGATAGGCATAACCTTGTTCCGCTAAGAATCTTTGGCGATTTTGCGCGAAGTCTTGGTCAACAGTGTCTCTGGCAACTAGCGAATAAAAGCGGGCGCCACGACCATCGGCTTTCGGGCGAAGAATTCGGCCTAACCGCTGCGCCTCTTCTTGCCTGGAGCCAAAGGTCCCAGATACCTGAATTGCGATGGTCGCTTCAGGTAGGTCAATGGAAAAGTTCGCAACTTTGGAGACAACCAAACATTTCACTTCACCAGTTCGGTACAAATTAAAAAGTCGTTCCCGTTCTTTAACGGGAGTGTCACCTTTAATAACCGGAACTCCCAATTCTTCGCCTAGCAAATCTAGTTGATCAAGATATTGACCAATAATTAAAACTTGCTCGCCTTCATGTTGTTTAGCCAAAGCAACAGCAACTTTTCGTTTTGTTGAAGTGGTAGCGCAGAAGCGGTAACGATCTTCTGGTTCAGCAGTGGCGTAGTTTAGGCGCTCATCATCGGTAAGTGTAATTCGAACTTCAACACAATCCGCCGGCGCGATATAGCCCTGCGATTCAATTTCCTTCCAAGGCACATCAAAACGCTTTGGACCAATTAGTGAGAAGACCTCACCTTCCATGCCATCTTCGCGAACTAACGTTGCAGTTAGGCCCAGTCGACGGCGCGATTGAATATCTGCGGTAAAGCGAAAAATTGGCGCAGGAAGCAGGTGCACTTCATCGTAAATAATTAAACCCCAGTCGATAGCATCGAATAGATCCAGATGTGAATAGACGCCATTCTTTCGAGTAGTCATCACTTGGTAAGTGGCAATCGTTACTGGGCGAATTTCCTTTTTAGCACCGGAGTATTCGCCAATGTCATCTTCATGAAGCGTAGTTTTGCGCAGCAGTTCATCGCGCCATTGTCTTGCAGCCACCGTATTAGTTACCAAAATTAAGGTTGTTGCTTTTGCATGTGCCATTGCAGCTGCGCCAACAATGGTTTTTCCAGCGCCGCAGGGAAGTACGACAACACCAGAACCGCCATGCCAAAAACCTTCGGCTGCGAGTTCTTGATACTTTCGGATGCTCCAACCCTCTTGTTTTAGCGCTATTTCATGATGCTCACCATCAACATAGCCAGCAAAATCCTCGGCGGGCCAACCCAATTTAAGTAGCGCCTGTTTTAAAAAGCCCCGCTGACCGGGGTGTACAACGATCGTCTCTTCATCTAGTTGCAGTCCGAGCATCGGGGCAACTTTTTTCCCACGAGTAACTTCACGAAGAACTGCTGGATCATTTGAAACTAACGTTAACCCGTGAACCGGATGAGCTTCCAAGCGAAGCCGGCCATAACGGGACATGGTGTCGGCAATATCAACTAATAAAGCGTGCGGTACGGCGTATCGTGAATATTTTAAAAGCGTGTCAACAACCATCTCGGCGTCATGACCCGCGGCTCTGGCATTCCATAAGCCAAGCGGGGTCAAGCGATAGGTGTGAATGTGCTCCGGCGACTTTTCTAGCTCCGCGAATGAGGCAATAGCTCTGCGACATTCTGCTGAGAGCGGATGATCAATATCTAACAACAAAGTTTTATCGCTTTGAACAATTAACGGGCCATCAGTCACGAATGAGTTCCTTAATAAATGCGGCTAGGAGCGAGATTCGATCTTGAATCGACGATAGTAAAACATGCTCATGCGGGGCATGAGCACCAGAACCAACGGCACCTAAGCCATCGAGCGTTTGTGCGCCAGCAGCAGCAGCGAAGTTTCCATCGCTGGCTCCTCCGACTGCGGCATGGCCAATTGGTGGCATACCAAGTGATTGTGCAACCAGCTCTAATTTTTCATAAAGTGCTTGCGTAGATTTCAACTCCATCGGCGGCCGATTTATTCCGCCCGTCACCGTTATGGCTGCCTCGGGGTGTTGAGTTCTTAAATTGTGCACCGCAGCATCAACACGCAGGAGTTCAGCGCTTGAGAAGGAGCGGATATCTACATCCAAGGTAGCGAGGGCGGGAACGGTGTTAGTAGTGGTTCCAGACTTTATTAGCGTGGGGACAACAGTTGTTCCTAGCTCGGCATCCATTAAATCCGCAAGAGTTAAAACAATGTGGGAAATTTCAATCGAGGCATTGATTCCCTTTTCTGGTTCAAGTCCGGCATGTGAAGCTCGACCCGCGACGCTAATTTGATACATCGCAGTGCCTTTGCGTCCAGTCTTAACTTTTCCATCCAGGGAAGCTTCAAGAACCAAAACTGCATCGGCCTGCGCTGCCAATTCCTTGATTAATTCGCGCGAAGTTTGGCTGCCGATCTCTTCATCAGTGGTTCCGATGAGCGCTACTTTTGAAGCTGCATCGGGAATTTCAATCAGCGCATAAAGTGCTTGTAGGAAGCCGGCCTTCATATCGAAAACGCCAGGACCTTTAATTACATCGCCAGAAATTTCCCAAACTGGTTCGAATGAACCGATCGGCCAAACCGTATCAAGATGGGCCAAGAGCAAAATCTTTGGTTGGTCTGCGCCCCACCAAAACACTGGGCGCCCACCAATTTCCTTGATCTGTGCCGACGTTTCCAGCCTCTGGTTGGCGATTCCATGCGCAACTTCGACCGCGCGCCGACAGGCAGCCAGATCCTCGCTGGGAGATTCGCATTCCACCAGGTCTTGGAGGTCGGCAAGAAAGGTCATTAGCGAAGTCTGCCGTACTTTAGAGCGTCGAGGGCGCCGGGCTGACGCCCGTGATTCGGGGGATTCTGAAGTGCGCTAGCTCGCCAGTGGCGTGATCCTTGGCTAACAGCGTGCCTAAAGAGATTGAGATTGGGTCGATTAGGCGATTTGAAACGCCACCGTTGGTATCGGCATAGCCGATAGTGAGCGTGGCTTGTTCTTCAATATATTGATGAAGCAAATCAAGGGTTTCGTTGGCGGTGGTGCGCGGAATGTCTCGCGGCTTGTGGGCGGTAACTTTTTCGCCAGTGCGTAGTACGCGGACGGCGGATTGAATAATGATCTCACTTGGTTTGCCAATTTCGCTAAGTACTCGAGGGGGTCGCGGCCGGGACTTTGCCCGTTTGGTAGTTGGTTGCGCTACCAGAATTCCCGTTGCATTTTCAATCGCCGGCAGGTAGCCAGCTTCGCGCAGCCCAAGAATTACTTCATTGATATCGAGCTCGGAAATAATTACCTGTGGCGCCAATTTTCGAAGTCGCAGATCTTCGGTGCGCTTATCGTGCAAGATCTGTTGGATTAGGCCCTCATCTTCACAACGTAGATAACAAGCAGAATGTCCAACGCGCAGCCGACCGTGTCGTTTCGCAACATCATTGATCAAGTACTCCAACGGTTGTGGCATCGGCGTTTTAGAAGTGCGCTTTAGGAAATCTTTGATTTGGTCGCCAGTTTGACCGTGATCTAAACCGCGCCGAATCGAAGCTTCGCTAAAACGATAGACCGTGGCGCCGCCCCGACTTTCGATATCAGCAATTGTTCCAATCGAATTTGCAAGTTCAATGGTTAGTGGCCCCGGCGCGATTGCGCTGTTGTCGGCCTGGATCAGGATGTGATCGACCGGTTTTGGTAATGCTGCTTCAATTCCTAAACTTTCAGCACCAGTGAAATATGAGATACCAAAACTGGATATTGCGCCTTGTCCGGTTATTCCTAACCACTCTGCTTCGCGAAGTGTCCACTCGATATATTCGCCATTGAAACGTTGCGGGCTAAGCCATTGGGCGTGGCTACTAATGCTTGTTAATTCGGGATCTATTTCCCGATTTGAGTTCAGAATATTTAGCAATGACTTTCGAAGTGGCGCGATGCCCGTACGGTCCATCTCTGGTCCAAGCGGGGCAATGTTCTTGCTTTCACTTTTCCCGATCAAGCCGCTAACTCTGGAAGTTTCAAGCCAAAGCGCGCACAGGCCTTCCCATCGCTCCTCGGAAGTTTTAGTCATCCAAAGATCGAAGGCATGGGTAGGCAAGATTTGATCGTCGGTATCAATTACAACAAGCCCCGCAAGGTAAAGAATTTCAGCGACAAAGCCCGCGCAAATTTCGGAGACGCCTAGATGTTCAGCAGATCGTTTTAGGTCGCGCACACCTAAGCCACCGGAGCGAAGTGCAACCGGAGCTTCATCAGACCAGTTATGGGCTAGCTCTTCAATCCAACGCAGAAAGGTGGAGATGTTAGCAATGGCAGCGCGATCAACATCTTTCTGTTTTCGGGTCGCACCAGTTACTGCTGGCGCAACATTATTTATCTCTCGAAGAATCTTGCCGCCTCGAAGATGGATCGCCACTTCGCGTGGTAGCAGAACTGTGGTGCTATCAAATGGCAGCAGAAGTTTGTGTTCAAGCAACCAACCAATTGCTGGTCCGGGTTTTTTAACGGAGGCAATCTGGCCTCGGGGTGGTCCCCAAACCAGCCTGGCTAGCACTTCCAGGGAGGCTTTTGGCGCTTCTTTTAGCGGGCTCAAATCAATAGAATTTGGCGAAATCGGACCGAGCCCCATGGGTTCATCGCCCAACATGGGACGAATATTGCTGGGCATTCGATAGTTCTTGCCATCTTTGTATAACAAGGCGCGAGTCCATAATTCCGAAATCGCAAATTCCGCGGACTCGTGAGTTAAAGCCACGAGCTCTTTTGCCGAAAATGGTTCGGTGATCGCGCTGGCGGCGATCAGCAGATCATGTTGCCACTTGTTAAGTGACTCGAGCGCACGGATCAAGCTCGGTACCGAATTGGCACGTGCGGCGAGCGCAGAAAGATCAGTTGGTACCGGCGTCAACAAATCTGGCCGGAGCGCAAATAATTGCGAGATCGCGGCATCATCGCGAGCACGAAGCTCGTCGGCAAAGGAGGTGGTGGACATAACTGGTCTACATTACCGATGAATCAGTGGGGGCGCCGACCACCGCTGCGAGGGGAGAAGAAAGCTGCAACCGCACCAAGGCGACCAACGATTGGACCCATGGCCCGAGAGAGCCAACGAGCGCGCCGAAAATCGTGGATCGGCCAATTGTCGCGAATCGCACGAATTTGAAGCAGGGTATCGGGATTAATCGCTCGGGGGTGACCCACCGCCGTTAAGAGCGGGATGTCATGGTGGCTATCGGAGTAGGCGAAGGACTCACTCAGATCAATATTTTTCTCGGCCGCGAGTTCCCGAATCGCGATCGCCTTCTCTTTGCCATGAAGGAGGTTGCCGATCATCTTGCCGGTGTATTTGCCATCGCAGATTTCAGCCTTGGTTCCAAGGGCGCCGGTAAATCCCAAGCGTTTTGCAATTAAGTTAGCCATATCAATGGGTGTGGCCGTGACCAACCAAACCTCTTCGCCGGCACTGAGATGGTCATTGGCAATTTCGATTGTTCCTTGCCAGAGCGCGGGGGAGACGAACTCATCGTAAATTTCTAAGCCAATGGTCTCGATCTCTTTCACGTTGTGGCCACCAATAAACTCACAGGCAGCGCTCTGAATCTTGGCAATCTCCTCTTTGTTCTCCTTGCCAGTCATGCGATAGCGAAGGTTTGCCAAAACGAAAGCGGAGATTTCACGCTTGCTAAAGAAACCCCTCTGATACATCCCTCGACCCAAGAAGAAGAGGCTTGAGCCTCGAAGGATCGTGTTATCGACATCAAAGAAGGCCACCCGTTTTTGCTCTGGCGCCATATCTCAACCTTAGCGAAGCCCAAAGGTCAAGGCTCCTTTATGCTTGCCACTATGGGGGCCACAATTCATTTCCTTCGCCATGGCGAGGTCGAAAATCCGGAGAAGATCCTGTACGGCCGCCAGGCTGGCTGGCGCCTCTCTGAGCGCGGCCAAGAGATGGCCCAAACCGTAGCCGAGTGGTCAAAACCGCTTTCGCTAGGCGCCCTGCTCGCCTCCCCGCTTCAGCGGGCCCAAGAGACGGCCGCCCCACTTGCCGCCACCCACAACCTGTCTATTACAACCGAGGATCGCCTAATTGAAGCGGCCAATATCTTCGAAGGTCAGAAATTTGAGCTCGGCAGCGGAGTCTTAAAGCACCCGCGCTCCTGGCGCTACTTATACAACCCGTGGAAACCCTCATGGGGAGAGCCATACGAAGAGCAGATTTCCAGAATGCTCGCCGCCCTCTTTGCTGCCCGCGATGCCGCTGCCGGTACAGATGCCTTGTGCGTCTCACACCAGCTTCCAATTTGGATCTTGCGATCGGCGGTTGAAGGTCGCCCGATGCTTCATGATCCCCGCAAGCGTGAATGCACTTTGGCCTCGGTCACCAGTTTTGTCCTAGATGATCAGGGCATGATTCAAGATACCTATTACACCGAACCGGCAAAGCATCTGTTGCCGCGCAAATGAAATTACTTCCTGCGGCGCTCGCCTCATTACTGCTTCTGACCGCCTGCGGTGGTGGCGGTCTCTCTAAGCAAAATGAAAATGCCTTTGTTTCTGGATCTGGTGTCGCTGTTTATGTGAAGGCGGCCGAACGGAAACCGGCGCCGGCAATTTCTGGAATGACGCTCTCTGGAAAAACCGAAGCGCTAACTTTGAATAAGGTAACAGTGCTTAATGTCTGGGCATCATGGTGCTCGCCATGTCGAGCTGAAGCTCCACTACTACAAGATTTTTCCCAGAAATATCCAGATGTGCAATTTGCGGGAATTCTGACTCGCGACAATTTAACCGCAGCAAAATCATTTGTCGATCGTTTTAAATTAACCTATCCAACTTTTACCGATGATGCAGTGCTCACAAGTTTCCGGGGCTCATTGCTGCCAAATGCCATTCCCACAACCTTGATTATCGATGCCTCGGGTTACGTTGCTGCCAGAGTCAGCGGCGCAATTACCGTTGGACTATTAACAGATTTGATTACCAAAGTTTCAAAGGATCCACATCATGCATAACTTTCTAGTAAATCAGATCTTTGATGGCAATGTGCTTTCGGCAATCTTCGTTGCGTTGATTGCCGGGTTGATTTCATTCTTTTCACCGTGTGTCATCCCATTGGTCCCTGGCTATCTTTCATATGCCGCCGGCATGACTGAAGTTCGTACTAAGGGCCGTGTCGCGCTTGGTTCGTTACTTTTCGTTTTGGGATTCTCTGCGCTCTTTATCTCTTATGGTGCGCTTTTTGGAAGCTTAGGTTCCACCATCAGTTCTCATTCACGTTGGATCTCGACGATCCTTGGTCTAATGACCATCGCGATGGGCATCGTTTTTCTCTTTAATCAACGGTTCTATCGATCCTTCAAACCGACATGGAAAATTCGGGCTGGTTTAGTTGGCGCACCTGTACTTGGATTTCTCTTCGGAATTGGCTGGACCCCGTGTATTGGCCCAACCCTTGGCGCCGTCCAAGCACTCTCATTCCAAAGTTCCAGCGCGCTGCGAGGGGCAATTCTTAGTGTGGCGTACTGCATTGGTCTTGGTGTCCCCTTCATATTAGTTGGAATTTTCTTTGATCAATCACAGAAATTGCGGCGCTATATTTCACGCCACGGAAATATCATGACTCGAGTCGGCGGTATCTTTTTGATTTTTATCGGCCTATTGCAAGTAACCGGCGCTTGGGATCACGTAATGAATACCGTTCGCGATTTAATCTCCGGCTTCATTCCGGTGGTTTAAATGAGTATCACTCCAGAACTTGGCGCGCTTGGATTTCTTCGTTGGATCTGGCGTCAACTCACCAGCATGCGAATCGCGCTAATCCTTTTATTACTTCTAGGTGTAGCCGCAATTCCAGGTTCAATATTTCCACAGCGCTCTCAAAATCCCATGAAGGTGCAAGAGTTCTTTACCAACAATCCGCAATTGGCACGGTGGTTAGATCGGGTAAAGATCTTTGATGTTTACAGCTCGCCGTGGTTTAGCGCCATTTACTTATTACTCTTTATCTCTTTAGTCGGTTGCGTTCTGCCCAGAACCCTGGAGCATCTCAAAGCAATTGGCGCGAAGCCACCGTTGACTCCAAAGTTTCTAGATCGAATGGAGTTCCACACTGAACTAGATCAAAGCCCTTCTTCATTGGATGTGGCGGAAAAGTGGTTAAAGAAGAATAATTTTCGAGTTCGTCGGGAAGAGAAATCGATCTCAGCCGAAAAAGGTTATTTGCGCGAAACCGGAAATTTACTCTTTCACCTCTCCTTACTTTTGATTTTAGTAGCTGTTGGAGTGGGTTCGCTCTACGGTTCAAAGGGCGAGGCGATTCTTAATGTCGGGGAACGTTTCATTAATACCCCGACCTCCTACGACAACATCACCTTTGGAAAATTTCAGCGCGAAGGATCATTAATTCCGTTTTCACTCAACATCACAAACTTTGTTGCCACTTACGACCCTGCAACAAATGCACCTACTGACTACAAGTTGACGGTCCAATCCTCGAACCCGATTGGGAGCAAACCAGTCACCCGAATTGTCAAAGTCAATTCGCCGCTGACCTTCGCCAGCACAAAAATATATTTGCAAGCTAATGGATATTCACCAGTTGTAACCGTGAAGGATAAAAGTGGCAAGGTAGTTTTCAGCGGACCAGTTGCATTTCTACCGCAAGATGGAAATCTAACGTCTGTCGGAGCGATCAAAATTCCAGATATGAAGCCGCAGATTGGCTTTGTAGCCACCTTCCTTCCAACTGCAGATCGCTCCGCCTCGCGCGGCGCTTTCTCTTCTTACCCAGAAGTTCTCGACCCTCGGCTGCTGCTCTCAGTATGGGCCGGCAACCTTGGCTTGGATTCCGGTGTCCCGCAGTCGGTATATCGAATCAACACCACCAAGATGCAGCGAATCGGACTAAAGGCGCTTTCCTTAAATCAGAGCTATGACTTCGGTGAGGGCTCCATCACATTTGACGGTTGGAAGTCATGGGTCAACCTGCAGATTGTTGATGATCCAGGAAAGATGTATGCCTTGGCTGGTGGTCTGCTTGCGGTCCTCGGCTTGCTAATCTCCCTCTTTACTCGGCAACGAAGAATCTGGGTCAAAATCTCTGATCGCGTTGAAGTGGCTGGTTTAGCAAAGAACGGTGTTCCTGGTTTAAACGATGAAATTGAAGCGCTCGTGAAAGTTCTGAAGGGATAATTTTGACCTCTCGAAGTTATGCGTACCTATCAAATTACGCGATCTATTCCGCAATGGCGGTTTATACGATCGCGTTCTTTTCGCACGCAATAGAAGTCGCCTTCTCCGTCCGCAACAATGCCGAGAATGATCAAACTAAATTTGATTTCTCTCGAACTGAGCGCAGCGGCCGAATCGGCTCCGCCATGATGACCTTAGCTTTTCTACTACTTTTCGCTGGCGTAATCTTTCGTGGATTGTCGGCACATCGCGTGCCGTGGGGAAATATGTATGAATTTTCTATCACCGGTGCGTTAGCTTTTTCAGGCGCCTATCTCTTCGCCCTAAAGAAATATAAATTGCGTTGGCTGGGGTTGCCGGTCTCGATTGCGGTTCTGCTGACACTTGGTACGGCAATCACACTTCTCTATCGGCCAAGTGCACCATTAGTGCCAGCTTTAAAATCTACTTGGTTAGCAATTCATGTCTCCGCAGCCATTGTCTCGGGCGGCGTCTTTCTGTTAGCTAATGCTGTTGCTGCAACGTATTTGATTTTAGATCGCATCGAAGAGAAGGGGCCACGTCCTGCTTGGGCGCTACGGCTACCTTCACTTGAAGTTCTAGATCAACTTTCATATCGTTTAGTAGCATTTGTATTTCCATTGTGGACCTTTGCTGTAATCGCTGGGGCTATCTGGGCTGAATCTGCATGGGGTCGATATTGGGGTTGGGATCCAAAGGAGACTTGGGCATTCATTACCTGGGTGGCTTACGCTGCTTATCTACACGCCCGCGTAACTATTGGTTGGCGTGGCCGCAGAGCTGCTTGGCTCTGCCTCTTTGCCGGCTCCACCTTCTTGTTTAACTATGTCTATGTAAATATTTGGGGAACTGGAAGACATACCTATTCTGGTTTGTAGTCTGATTTTGCTTGCGCTTTAGATTGTCAGGAGATATCGCTAACCTAGATAAATGTCTTATAGATTTCGTAGATCAGTTAAGTTTGCTCCCGGTGTTAGATTGAACTTCAATAAGAGTTCAATGGGAGTTTCTGTCGGGCCTAGAGGTGCGCATGTCAGCGTAAACACTAAAGGTCAGCTCTATTCTTCCGCTGGTATTCCTGGAACTGGCCTTTATAACGTGCAACGAACTTCTTTGCACTCACCTAAGAGTCCTAGCTCAAGCGAATCCGCAATCAAAAGTACTTATCAGCAGAGTGGAATCGCAAATACAGCTCCGCAATCTCCGGGATTGTTTTCAGGTAAAGCAGAAAAAGAGTTCTTTAAATATATTCGCGATATTTACGATTCATCCAGCCCTTTGACCGCAGCACAAGTTTCTGAAAAGGCATCGGTTTTAATTGGAAGGTACCCTGACCTCTCACTTCTCGTTCAAACCGCTGCCGTAGTGGTGCTTCTAAGCACGGTAGCGACAGCGACGTTAGGGGAGGAATGGGTTAAGAAAGCTTGGGAAAATCGTCTTGAGCTTGCCGAGGCTAAGTTGTTTAAGAAATATTTTCCTGCTTTACATGTGACCATCTATTTAGCCCATGGCGTCGGACTGACGTCGATTTTTGATATAGCGGCGCTGGGGTACCTATATTCAGAATCGCTGCAACGTTCCGGAAAGTATTTGGATGCACTTGCTGTAGTCCAAGGATTTGAGCAGAACATATATACCCGAGTCGCGATTGCCGATCTTCAAGTTGCGCTTGGAAAATATGACGAAATCATCGCAAGCACTGAAGATTTAATTAATGAAGATGATCCAACTGCCCTACTACTAACCTTTCGTGGCGTGGCTTTAAGAGAAGAAGGTTTTTATGAAGCGGCGAGAGAAGCTTTTCGCACAGCTCACGCTTCAAAGAAGCGCAGCGAAGATGTTTTGAACTTTACGCTTTTTGAGCGAGCGACTTGCTATGAAATGGAACAGAAATACGCCTTGGCACTCAAAGATCTAGAAAAGATTATGGCGACAGATAGTTCCTACGAAGGACTCATGGAACGAATTACCAAGTTACGGGCAGAGTCTCATCGACCATGATTGGTGGCTAGAGATTCTTCAAGAAATCCGGATCATCATCTGGCGGCACAATGCGACCACGGCGTGGGCCATAACCTGGTGACTTTTTTGGCCGGCCGGCGATAAACCAGCCGATTGATCCCAAAGTGGCAAAGAGAATAATAATTACTAGCCAACCCCATTTAGGAATATTACGCACCACTTCTTGGGGCGTGCTGGCGCAGTCAAAGAGCGCATAGATAGTGATTGCTAAGGGGATGATGTAGATCAATACGCGCATAGGTTGAGTTTAGCCCGTTGTAGGCGATCGCAACTCAGAAAAGCAGGGCAACCGCTAGCGTTGTGGATAACAAGAGCTGCAATCTGGCAGTTTTGCCGAGCAGTGGTATCAAATCCCGGCCAGAAGTGCCGCCCATGATTTTGGCGCCGATCTGAATTGTGAGGGGAATGAGCGCCACACTAATCAAAACCCAGGCTGAAATGGTTACCGCCAGCAGTACTGCTACGTGCGCTATAACTAAGAGACCGATAAAGAAATACCGTGCTTTTAAATCACCGAGTCGAACTGCGAGGGTTAACTTTCCAACTTCAGCATCTTTTGGCAGATCTCTCAAATTATTTATCGCAAGCAATGCGCACGAGAGGGCACCGACTGGAATGGCAACTAGAAAACTTGACCAAGTAACTTCTTCTGCTTGGGCAAAGTAGCTTCCCATGGTTGCGACAAGTCCGAAGAATATGAAGACCGAAATTTCACCAAAACCTTGATAACCATATGGATTCTCTCCGCCGGTGTACTTCCAAGCGGCGAGAATCGAGATCGCACCAACGGCAATCAACCACAGTGAAGTTCGGGCTGCCAAGAAGGTCCCCAAAAATGCAGCAAAGAAAAAGATTAAGTAAGCCGCCCGTTTGACGCTGGCTGCGGCGGCCATTCCACTTGCTACTAACCGAGTCGGTCCGACTCGAACTTCATCGGTCCCGCGAACACCGTCGGAGTAATCATTGGCGTAGTTGACGCCGATTTGGAGCAACAAGCTAACTCCCAATGCGAGTGAGGCGTTTAGCCAATTAATGCTGTGCTGCGTTGTCCGAATTAATGAAGTGCCGACCAACACCGGTGTAATTGCGGCCGGAAGGGTTCGTGGGCGGGCACCGAGGATCCACTTGTTCATTCGTGGCTCCCATCCTTTATTGGCGTTGAAAAGATTTCCACCAACCGGTTTCGATCCGGTTTCCCGATCCCTTTAACTGGGAGTGGGTTGACCACGTGAAATTCTTTAGGTACTGCGTAGCCGCCGAATTTACTCCGTATCGCGGAATTAATCTCGGCAATCGAGATCTCGCGATCTGAGGCAAGCGCCAGTCGTTGCCCCCATTCCAGATCAGTAAGTGCGAAGGCAATGAATTCTTGATTTGGGAAGCGCGATTTTGCAATTAACTCGATGGCACTGAGGGAAATTTTCTTCCCACCAGAAATAATCTGATCGTCGTTGCGACCAAGAACGACCAGCTTGCCTTCGATAATTTCGCCAAGATCGCTGGTGGTAAACCAGCCATCCTTAGATAGTTCCGTCCAAAGATCTGGAAAATTTAAATAGCCATCGGCTATTGAGCTTCCTTTTAATTGAATATTGCCGTTTTCTAAAATTCGCACTTCAGTGTTATTTAGTGGCGCGCCGTTATAGATACATCCGCCGCACATCTCAGTCATTCCATACGTTGTCACAACATTGATTCCATTTAATGCGGCGGTTGTAATAAGTTCGTTATTCGTAGCGGCGCCACCGACCAATACTGCTTTGGCACCTTGCAAATGTTGAAGAAGTGGGTGATCGCCATTTATAGCGCGGTGAAGTTGAGTTGGAACGATCGATACAAATTCTGCCGGCTCAAACGAAGTTGCCTCGCGATTATCAATTGCAATGCCACCAAGTTCTAGCGCTCGAACTAAGACATTTATCGCGGCAATATGTTCGACTGGAAGTACTAGCGACCAGCGATCACCCGGCTTGGCTCCAAGGTATTCATTGGCGGCTTTTGCGGAAGCCAAAAGTGCGGCGCCTGATAGAGCCACCTGTTTGGCGATGCCGGTGGAGCCAGAGGTGGTGATAACTAGCGCGATATGTGAGGCAACGCTTGGTAGGTTGACGCTCCCGAAGGCTAGCGCTGGACCGCCTTCATAAAGGCTGGCGCGGAGTGCGCTCGATAGTTGCGGCAGCGACCACTCCAGATTTGCTCTCGTGAGCGGGCGTTGTGCCGAAATATCCATGGTCACCGTAGGCTATCCATATCTTTTTATAGGGGGAAATGTGAGCAAGCCATTTAAGCGCGAACCAGGTAGCCGAGTGATTCCATCGTGGCAGACCGGAACCGGTTCCGAAGCCTTTTCTGACATTACTTATCAGGTGGCCGAGGGCATGGCCAAAATAACGATCAATCGACCAGAAGTTCGAAATGCCTTTCGCCCACAAACCCTCTTTGAATTACAAGAGGCTTTCTCGTTAGCGCGCGATGACGAAAGCGCTGGAGTGATCATATTTACCGGTGCAGGTAGTGAAGCGTTTTGCTCCGGCGGGGATATCAACGTTCGGGGCGATGATGGTTACTTGGGCTCAGACGCGCTGGCCAAAAAGGGAATCGGGCGACTTAACGTTTTGGATTTACAGATTCAAATTCGGCGATTGCCTAAGCCGGTTGTTGCAATGGTTGCTGGTTGGGCCGTCGGTGGGGGCCACGTATTGCACGTGGTCTGTGATCTAACAATTGCTGCGGACAATGCAAAGTTTGGTCAGACCGGCCCGATGGTTGGTTCTTTCGATGGCGGTTACGGGGCGGGGTTATTGGCAGCGCATATCGGTCAGAAGAAAGCGCGTGAAATTTGGTTTCTCTGCCGTCAATACGACGCTGCCGAAGCGCTCGAAATGGGATTGGTAAATACCGTAGTTCCGGTTGCTGAGTTAGAAGCCGAAACGGTTTCGTGGTGTCGCGAGATGCTGCGACATTCCCCAATGGCGCTTCGATTATTAAAAGCTGGACTCAACGCAGCAGATGATGGCTTGGCTGGGATTCAACAACTTGCAGGCGATGCCACCTTGCTCTTTTACATGTCCGAGGAAGGCCAAGAAGGTCGCAACGCTTATAAGGAGCGACGCGAGCCCAATTTCGATCAGTTCCCGAAACGTCCGTAGTCAAAAAACTTTGCTGATGTCTTCTCAATTTGAACTGTCGAAAATCTTTTCTGATTTCACGGTGGTCTCAATTCCTACGCGCACAAATTTTCGTGGGATTAATTTCCGGGAAGCGGCACTTTTTCAAGGTCCAGAAGGTTGGAGCGAATTCTCGCCATTTTTAGAATACGGTGCGAAGGAAGCGAAGAGTTGGTTAATGGCGGCGATTGAAGGTGCATACCAACCTTGGCCAACAGCGCTTCGGAATGAAGTTCAAGTGAATGCAACTCTGCCAAGAGTCGCCGTAGATCAAGTGGCGCAAATCTTGGATCGCTTTCCGGGATGTAAAACGGTAAAGATAAAAGTTAATGACTTTGTCACCGATGCTGACTTAGTTGAAGCGACATTGGATCACATTCCGGATGCCAAGATTCGACTTGATGTAAATGGCGGCTGGACGTTAAAAGAGGCCTTGCTAAACCTCCACGATTATCACTTGCGCTTCGGTAAAGTATTCGAATATGTAGAGCAGCCTTGTTTAGATTTATCTGACTTAAAGAAACTTAAAGCCGAGATCCCAATTAATATTGCGGTTGATGAGTCGATTCGCAAATATTTGGATTCCGATATGCGCGAACTACGAGAGTGTGCCGACATTGCAATTATCAAATGGGCACCTTCTGGCGGGATAGCCGCTGCCCAGGAGTTAATATCGCAAATTGGACTTCCCACTGTCGTCTCGAGCGCGCTGGATATCGGTATTGGAATCTCGCATAACGTTGCCTTGGCTAGCTCGTTGGCTGAACTTCCATTTGCGTGTGGCTTAGGCACGGTTGCGTTGTTACTGGATGACATCGTTTTGCCAGCTCTAATTCCGCACGAAGGAAAATTAAAACGTGAGCGGGTGGTGCCCGATGGTGTGCTACTTCATAAGTATCGAGCATCCCAGGATCGCCAACTCTGGTGGCAAGATAGAACCTTAGAGATTTGGAATGGCGGACTTTCCGACGAAGTTGCAGAGATGGGGTGGATCCAATGACCTCAGCAACCCATTTAGCTCGGGCGTTCGTACGACAGTTGATGGAACTTGGTGTAACCAATTTCGTTCTCTCACCAGGTTCTCGTAACGCTCCGCTTTCTATCGCCCTAAATCAAGCGGCCGAAGCCGGGTTAATTGAACTGCACGTTCGAATCGATGAACGTGGCGCTGCCTTTTTTGCGTTGGGTATATCAAAGGCTAGTAATAACTATGTTGCAGTGATTTGCACGAGCGGTACTGCCGCTGCCAATTTTCATCCAGCGGCGCTCGAAGCCTTACACAACCGAAATAAACTTCTGTTAATTACGGCCGATCGCCCAGCTTCATTACGCAAGAGTGGTGCCAATCAAACTACCGAACAGTTTGGTCTCTTTCCCAATATTGAATCGCATGACATTGCAACCGCTATAGATTTGGCGCCACTGTTGGGCGCCGGGCCAATTCACTTAAACATTCAATTTGAAGAACCATTGCTCCCAGTTGATCAACTAGATTGGCTCGCCGGTTTTTCGATGCGGGCGGTTGCTGCCACGCAGCCTAATCAGCCGACCATCAAACTTCCCGAAGCTGGCGTTTTAATTGTTGGGCATGATCGTGCTGGTTATAGCGTCGCTGAAATCTCACAATTCGCCGATCAACTTGGCTGGCCGCTGATTGCAGAAGATCCAATCTCATTTCCTGCGGCAATCGCCCATGCTGCAATATTTCTCGCCGATGAAAACACCAGGGCGCTCCTGACTCCTACTACGGTAGTTGTAATAGGCCGAACGACACTGTCTCGAAGCATTAATACCTATGTTCAAAGTGCCACGGAGATTATTGCCATCGATCCTCGAATGGCCGATCTCGATACTTCCAGACAGGCTGATCGAACCCTTTATTCGCTACCAGCACTTTCAAAGCACGCTCCCGAGCCAACTCAGTGGCTGGCACTTTGGCAAGATATTGCAAAGCGTTGTTCTCATGAAATCACCTCAAACTTGGAATGGTCGGAGCAGAGTGCGATCAGAGCGATCGTCAGTGAGCTGCCAGATGAATGTGCACTATTTGTCGGCTCCTCGCGTCCGATTCGAGATATCGAAGGCTTCGCCGCTCCTCGAAGCGGGATTGCTGTTTATGCCAACCGCGGGCTGGCCGGCATAGATGGCAACATTTCAACGGCTATGGGAGTTGCTACTCGATATCAAAATACTTTCGCAGTTATGGGAGATTTAACTTTCCTTCATGATGTATCGGCTCTGGTAAATCTGCCACATATTAATCTCACGATCTTTGTTATCGATAATAATGGCGGCGGAATTTTCTCTACCCTGCCTCAGCATGGGGCCGCTGGCTTCGAGCGGATATTTGGAACGCCACACAACAACGATATAGCGCGCATCGCTCGAGGTTTCGGATTACCGGCGGAGTGTGTTAAAACGGCGAGCGACCTGAAGGCGATCATCGCTCACCAGAGTCATGGAATTGAAGTTGTAGTTGTTGAAGTTCCTGATCGCGAAAGCAACGCGGCAAGATTAAAGGAAATAAGTCAGATGGTCTCTAGCGCATTGCGCATCGGTAATAATTTAGATTGGCTTTCGGCCAATTCTTGAATTGGATCAGAACCAGCAACTATTCCGCACCCAGCAAATAATCTAATCTCTCTTTTATTCGCCGAAATCTCGCCGCAGCGGAGTGCGATTCCCATCTCGCCATCCCCGCGCGCATCGATCCAGCCAACTGGGCCGGCGTAGCGAGAACGATCCATCCCTTCAATTTCAATGATCAGGGCCTCTGCAGTTTTAGTTGGTGTGCCACATACAGCGGCAGACGGATGCAAGTTAGCCATGATCGTGAAAATATCTACTGGAACTGCCGATTCATTTACAACGCCCGTCACGTCAGTTGCAAGGTGCATGACATTAGATAGATGAAGTACAAAAGGTGAATCTGGCACGTTAATTGAAGAGCAAAAAGGCGAGAGAACATCGGCAACCGAGCGGACGGCATACTCGTGTTCTTCAAGGTCCTTAGACGATTTCGCCAGCGAGGCGGCTAATGCGAAATCCTTTTGCTCGTCATGGGTTTTGCGAATCGTGCCAGCTAAAACCCTCGAAGTTACCAGTGATTTGCTGAGGCGTACCAGGAGCTCCGGCGTCGCACCTAACAGGTTGGCAACCAAGAAGATCCAAGTAGATGGATATTCCGCTTCTAGTCGTTGAATTAGGGCCCGGCGTGAAAGATCGGTCGTGCTGGAAGCATTTATATCTCGCGCTAAAACAACTTTGTCTAGCTCGCCATTCTTGATTCTGGCTACAGCATCTGCCACTCGATGTTGCCAATCATCATTTGAAATTGAACCATCGCTCCATGAAATAGTTCCAGTGGATTTTTCAGCGATTAGCTGATTGATGCTGGGTTGAGGTTGCTCCCCTATCCAAGTGATCCAAGACTTGCCATTCTTTTGTCCAACTATCATTTCTGGAATTATTAATTCCGACTTCCCATCTTCTAAGAAAGAAAAGGAGCCGAAGAGAATTGGTCCGGTGCCGCTGCCGTGAACATTGTTCTTGATTGAAAATTTTGCTAACTCTTCACGCCACCATTTGCGGGCGTCAATGAATCTATTCTTTCCAGAAACTGTGGTGCTGGCGTAATTCCCAAAACCAACCAACCCATCACCGCCACGAATCCAAGAAGTTGAAAGTTCAGCGGCGCTGACTATTTGAGAGAGCTTTGGCGGCTCGCCAAGTATTTCAGTGGTTATCGGGGTCGACATTAGATTGGGAGGGAAGAATTAATTCTTGGGAACAAATCGCCACACGGTGGGAAGCGCCGTGCTTGCAATTGCAATTTTAAGTACTTCACCGATGATGAATGGTGAGAGGCCGTTTTTGAAGGTCCAGCTCCAACTCTGCGCGGTCGCATGGTGCAACCAGGTAAGTCCCAAAGCAAAAATGACTAAGTCACCCAAAATCATGGTTGGAATTACGGTGAAAATTTTCTGATCCCATTTGCGACCAGCAAGCGCACCGGTTAGCGCAGTTGCAAGGAGCATTCCGGCTAAATATCCGCCAGTTGGTCCAACAAAGCGCGTGAGGCCGTGACTACCGCCAGCAAAAATTGGTGCACCCACTACGCCCATCAAGATATAAAAGGAGAAAGTGGCAAAACCGAGATTAGCCCCATAAGCGCTCCCCAAAAGAAGAACTGCGAGGGTTTGACCGGTGACCGGAACTGGCGAGCCAGGGACTGGGATCGCAATCTGAGCCATTGCCGCCAAAAAGAAGGTGCCACCTAAAATCAAACCAACCTGCGTAACCACGGAGGTTCGGGGGACAAGAGCTGAACGCAAAGTGGCAATCTGAGACATCGTGGGCGAATCCTTACTCTAGTTCGGCAATCGCCGGTGCTGAAGTTGTGGCTAGAGCCTACTCCAGCGAGAATATACGGGTGAGTAGAGCTGGATTAAATAAGGACCCGGACGATGTCTCAGCAATGTTCGATGGCGTGGCAAAACGCTACGACTTATTGAATGATTTATTGAGCCTGGGTCGAACCAAGGCTTGGCGCAAGATCGTCACTGCCACAATCGCCCCGGCTGCCGGGATGAAGATTCTGGATATTGCTGCGGGAACTGGCTCCTCCAGCCGACCATTGGCTGACGCTGGCGCCGAGGTAATCCCATTGGACTTTTCTGAAGGAATGCTGGCGGCTGGGCGCAAACGCCATCCAGATCTGCCTTTCACCCATGGCGATGCCCTCCACTTGCCCTTTGAGGCCGACCATTTTGACCTTACAACCATCTCTTTTGGCCTGCGAAACACCTCCGATACCGCCGCGGCGCTCAAAGATGCCCTCCGAGTGACAAAACCGGGCGGACGAATTGTGATTGCTGAGTTCTCCCAGCCAACGAATCTGATTTTTCGAACGATCTACTTGAAATATTTGATGCGCGCCCTGCCGGCAATCGCCGAGAAGCTCGCCTCGAATCCGGCTGCCTATATTTATCTCGCCGAATCCATTCGGGCCTGGCCAAATCAAAAAGGGCTAGCCGAGATCATGACGAGTGCTGGATATGAACGCGTTGGCTGGCAAAACCTCACATTTGGGATTGTCGCAGTTCACACTGGTTATAAGCCTAAGACCGCACCAACCACATAGCGACTAGCCCCTAGACTTCAGAACCGTGAACCCATACGTACCGATTCTGGTCATTGGCGCCATAGGTTTTGGCTTTGCCGCCATCTCCGTTGTAGCTGCCGCGATAACTGGACCAAAGCGCTACAACCGCGCTAAATCTGACGCTTACGAATGTGGCATTGAGCCCTCACCACAAGCTGCCGGTGGCGGTCGCTTCCCAGTCAAGTACTTCTTAACTGCGATGCTTTTTATTGTTTTTGATATTGAAATTGTCTTTCTGTACCCCTGGGCGGTTACCTTCGACAAGCTTGGACTTTTCGGCTTAGTTGAGATGATGATTTTTATTCTGACGGTCTTCATTGCTTACGCCTATGTCTGGCGCCGTGGCGGATTGGAATGGGATTAACCAAATGGGTCTCGAAGAAAAATTACCAAGCGGATTTGCGCTTACCTCTGTTGAAAAACTTGCAGGTTACATGCGTAAGAACTCGCTTTGGCCGGCAACCTTCGGCTTAGCTTGTTGCGCTATCGAAATGATGGCAGCAGGAGCGGGTCGTTACGACTTGGCACGATTTGGAATGGAAGTCTTTCGCGCCTCGCCACGACAAGCTGACTTGATGATTGTTGCGGGTCGAGTTTCAAACAAGATGGCTCCAGTACTTCGCCAAATTTACGATCAAATGCCTGGCCCTAAATGGGTAATTGCAATGGGCGCCTGCGCTTCATCTGGCGGAATGTTCAACAACTACGCCATCGTTCAAGGTGTAGATCACGTAGTTCCAGTTGATATTTATCTACCCGGCTGTCCACCACGTCCGGAAATGTTGATGGATGCGATTTTGAAACTTCACGACCATATTGGCCACGAAAAATTAGGCGTTAATCGTGCACAGGTAATTCGAGAAGTAGAAGCAGCTGCGCTCGCTGCAAAACCAACTCACCAACTGAACGGGCTACTACGTTGAGCACTGATAATTCGATTGACAACGAGCAAGGAATGTTTGGCGCCACCGGTTCGGGCGACACTTCCGGCTTCGGTGGTTTAGTTAGAGCGCAAGCCACTGCCGGCTCTAGCGAACGCCCATATGGCAGCTACTTTGATGACCTTGCCGATGATCTAGAACGCGCCTACCCAGATTTTGCTGATGCCATTGAGCGAGTAGTTGTTGATCGGGGCGAACTTACCCTCTTTATTAAACGCGCTCGCCTTGAAGAAGTAGCTCGAATTCTTCGCGATACACCTTCACTTCGCTTCGAAATGTGTCTTGGTGTGAATGGCGTTCACTACCCAGACGAGGTCGGACGCGAGCTCCACGCGGTCTATCCATTGCTTTCAATCACCAACAATCGTCGAGTGCGGCTAGAAGTAGCGCTGCCCGATTCCGATCCACATCTGCCATCACTAGTTGAAGTTTGGGCCGGAAACAATTGGCACGAGCGCGAAACTTATGACATGTTCGGAATTATTTTTGATGGGCATCCAGGCCTAACCAGAATTTTGATGCCTGATGATTGGCCCGGACATCCACAACGCAAGGACTATCCACTTGGTGGAATCCCAATCGAATACAAGGGCGCAACTGTTCCGGCACCATCAGAGAGAAGGACTTATCGATGAGCACCACCGATTCGTACGCCTCCTCTCGCGAAACCACTGAAGGTCGCGTCTATTCAGTTACGGGTGGCGATTGGGATTCACTGGTCACTGAAATTGGCGCCACCAAAGAAGAGCGCGTAGTCGTAAACATGGGGCCGCAGCACCCTTCAACTCACGGCGTGCTTCGATTGATTCTCGAACTCGAAGGCGAAACTGTTACCGAAGCGCGATCTGGCATTGGTTATCTCCACACTGGAATTGAAAAGAATGCGGAGTATCGAACTTGGACCCAAGGTGTCACTTTCGTAACTCGCATGGATTACTTAGCGCCATTATTTAACGAAGCAGCCTATTGCTTGGGTGTTGAAAAGCTCTTGGGAATTACCAACGATGTTCCGGAGCGAGCCAGCGTGATTCGCGTATTGATGATGGAGTTCAACCGAATCTCCTCTCACATGGTGGCCTTAGGTACCGGCGCGCTCGAACTCGGCGCCTTGTCGCCAATGATCTTTGCCTTTCGCGAACGTGAAAAAGTTTTAGATATCTTTGAAATGATCTCTGGTTTGCGAATGAACATGGCCTACATCCGACCAGGTGGGGTTGCCCAAGATCTTCCAGTGGGTGCCGTAACTCGAATTCGCGAAACCGTAAAAGATTTGCGTGAAAGTTTTAAAGATAACGCCAAGATGTTGATTGGTAACACCATCTGGATGAAGCGAACTCAAGGCATTGGTTACCTTGATCTAGCTGGTTGCACCACTTTGGGCGTGACTGGTCCAGTTCTTCGTTCCGCCGGATTGCCATGGGACCTTCGCAAAGTTCAACCATATTCAGGTTATGAGAACTACAACTTTGATGTCATCACAACTGATACCTGCGATGTTTACGGCCGATTCTTAATCAAGATGCTGGAACTCGAAGAATCACTTCGAATCATCGAGCAAGCTTGCGACAAGCTCGATGCCCTTGAGGGCGCGCCAGTTATGGTTGCTGACAAGAAGATCGCTTGGCCGTCGCAACTTTCAGTTGGCTCTGACGGCATGGGTAACTCGTTGGATCACATCCGCGAAATCATGGGTAGTTCCATGGAGTCCTTGATCCACCACTTCAAACTAGTTACCGAAGGTTTCCGAGTCCCGGTCGGCCAGGTTTACTCCGCGGTTGAATCACCTCGTGGTGAAACCGGTGTTCACTTGATCTCTGACGGTGGCACCCGCCCGTATCGAGTTCACTTCCGCGAACCATCCTTCAACAATCTTCAATCCTTATCTGCAATGTGCGAAGGCAGTTTCATCGCCGACGTAGTTGCAGCCGTCGCTTCTATTGACCCTGTGATGGGTGGTGTTGATCGATAATGGCATTCACGACTGAGCAACTAGCAACTATGGATTCCATAATTGCCCGTTATCCAAAATCCAGATCGGCGATCATGCCGTTGTTGCACTATGTGCAATCAATCGATGGCTATGTCACTTCCACGGGTATTGAAATCATCGCGGAGAAGTTGACACTTGCAACTGCCGAAGTAACCGCAGTCTCTACCTTTTACACGCAATACAAACCAGAGCCAGTCGGTGAATATCACGTCGGAGTCTGTACTAACACCCTTTGTGCCGTTATGGGTGGCGACGCAATCTTCGCCGCCGTTAAGGAGCACCTGGGAATTGAAAACGATGGCGTTACTGCCGACGGCAAAGTATCGCTAGAGCATATTGAATGTAACGCCGCCTGCGACTATGCGCCGGTTGTTATGGTCAACTGGGAGTTCTACGACAACCAAACCATTGAAAGCGTAAAGACTCTGGTTGATGGCGCCCGCAATGGAAATCCGCCAGCTCCAACTCGTGGTCCAAAGACGCTTCGCACCTGGAAGGAAAATTCCGCTGTTCTTGCTGGATTATCTGACGGTCTTGCTGGTGAAGGTGTTTCTGCTGGTGAGCCATCAAAGCTCGGTCTCAAGATTTCGCGGGGGAATTAATGACAAAACTGACGCCAGTACTTTCTGCACATTGGGACGAGGCGGACTCTTTCACTATCGGCGCCTATAAGCGTCATGGTGGTTACGGAGCTGTTGTAAAAGCCCTTGATATGGAACCAGATGCTGTCATTCAATTAGTAAAAGATTCTGGACTTCGAGGTCGCGGTGGTGCGGGCTTTCCAACGGGCATGAAGTGGGGATTTATCCCACAGGGCGATAACAAGGATCACTATTTAGTAGTTAATGCCGATGAATCCGAACCTGGAACTTGTAAAGATATGCCGTTATTGATGGCCAACCCACATGTATTAATCGAAGGCATCATCATTGCTTCTTATGCAATCCGAGCTGGCTATGCCTTCATCTACATTCGCGGCGAAGTCACCCATGTAGTTCGTCGTTTACAGGCCGCTATCGCCGAGGCATATGCCGCCGGTCATCTCGGTAAGAATATTCAGGGCAAGGGTTACGATCTTGAACTGGTTCTTCACGTTGGCGCTGGCGCTTACATCTGCGGCGAAGAGACTGCGCTCTTGGATTCACTCGAAGGCTTCCGTGGCCAACCACGGCTGCGACCACCATTCCCTGCGATCGCAGGTCTTTATGCTAAGCCAACCGTTGTTAACAACGTAGAATCAATTTCCTCTGTTCCCTCCATCATCAATCACGGCGCCGAATGGTTTTCGGCAATGGGCACCGAAAAGAGCAAGGGTTACACCCTTTATTCCCTCTCTGGCCACGTCGCAAACCCAGGACAATTTGAAGCGCCTTTGGGAATTACCCTTCGCGAACTTCTAGAACTAGCCGGTGGAATACGCCCTGGACATCAACTTAAGTTCTGGACACCTGGCGGATCCTCAACCCCAATCTTCACCGCCGAACATTTAGATGTAGCGCTGGATTACGAAGGCGTTTCTGCCGCCGGCTCAATGCTTGGCACCAAAGCCTTACAGGTTTTCGATGAAACAACTTGCATCGTTCGCGCGGTACTTCGCTGGACCGAGTTTTACAAGCATGAATCTTGTGGCAAATGCACCCCATGTCGCGAAGGGACTTGGTGGTTAGTTCAAATCTTGCGCGACCTCGAGGCCGGCATCGGAACTTCTGCTGACTTGGATAAGTTGCTGGATATAGTCGACAACATTATGGGCCGCTCCTTCTGTGCATTGGCAGATGGCGCTGCTAGCCCAATTATTTCATCGCTCAAATACTTCCGTGAGGAATATATGCAACATCTAAACACTGGCGGCTGCCCCTTTGATCCAGTTGCATCAACCTTATTTGCGACAGCAGGTTCCCGATGACACCCGAGGCGCTAACTGAAGTTGAAATGATCACCGTCGTAATCGACGGCTTTGAAGTAACAGTTCCAAAAGGCACGCTGATTATTCGCGCCGCTGAAAAGCTTGGAATTCAAATTCCGCGTTTTTGTGATCACCCACTTCTTGCCCCGGCAGGAGCATGTCGTCAATGTTTGGTCGATGTCGAAATCAACGGCCGAGCATTCCCAAAGCCACAGGCATCGTGCACCATTCCCGTTGAAAACAATATGATCGTAAAGACGCAACTAACTTCACCCGTTGCCGAAAAAGCCCAAAAGGGCATCATGGAATTGCTGCTTATTAACCACCCGCTCGATTGCCCAGTATGCGACAAGGGCGGGGAATGCCCACTTCAGAATCAGGCAATGAGTACCGGTCGAGGCGAGTCGCGCTATGAAGGTGTGAAGCGAACCTTCGAAAAACCCGTAGCTATCTCTACCCAGGTTCTTCTCGACCGCGAACGTTGTGTGCTTTGCGCCCGATGTACTCGTTTCTCCGATCAGATTGCCGGCGATCCCTTTATTACGTTAAATGAGCGTGGAGCGCTGCAACAGGTGGGTATCTACGAGAAAGATCCCTTCGAGTCGTATTACTCTGGAAATACCGTTCAGATCTGCCCAGTCGGCGCCCTCACCGGAGCTTCGTACCGATTCCGCTCTCGTCCCTTTGATCTAGTCTCCACACCATCTGCTTGCGAGCATTGTGCATCAGGTTGCGCAATTCGCACCGATGTCCGTCGCGGTAAGACTCTTCGTCGCCTTGCTGGTGAAGATGCCTCAGTCAACGAAGAATGGAATTGCGATAAAGGTCGTTGGGCTTTTAAGTATCTCTCCAGCAAAGAGCGAATCACAACTCCGCTTCTTCGCGGCGCCGATGGCGAACTTCACGAAGCCTCATGGCCAGAAGCACTTGCTGCCGCTGCGCTAGCTCTTAAGGGAAAGCGAGTTGGCCTCCTTGTTGGTGGTCGTGCCACTGTTGAAGATGCTTATGCATATAGCAAATTTGCCCGCGTAACTCTTGGGACCAATGACATCGATTTCCGCGCTCGAAGCCACAGTGATGAAGAAGCCAACTTTCTGGCCACCGCCGCTCTTAGTGCCAAGACAACTTATTTTGATATTGATAAGGCGGACAAAGTTGTTCTTCTTGGATTTGAACCTGAAGATGAATCACCAATCGTCTTCCTTAGAATTTTCAAGCAGGTCAGAAAGCGCTCCCTTCCGGTAGTGACGGTCGCTGCCTTTGCCAGCCGTGGCAGCCAGAAGTTAAAGGCCACCTTCATTCCAGTTATTGCTGGTGCGGAAGCCGCTGCAATATCTGCACTCGAGGGTTTAACTGAAAAGTCGGTTGTTCTAGTTGGTGAGCGCCTTAACGAGAGTGCTGGTGCGCTCTCGGCGGTTGTTGAATTAATTTCAAAGAGCAAGGCAAAATTAGGTTGGATTCCTCGTCGCGCTGGCGAACCAGGTGCACTGCGATCTGGCGCCATTGCCAATCTTCTTCCAGGCGGTCGACCAGTTTCAGATCCGGCAGCTCGGGTAGATGTTGCCGCCGCATGGGGCGTCGAAAGTTTGCCTACAACTGCGGGGAGATCGACTTCGCAAATCTTGGTAGCAGCTGCGGCCAAAGAGTTAGATGCCGTAGTTGTAGCTGGCGTCGACCCACTAGATATTTCAGCAGAGGCACTTTCTCAATTACTAAATACATATGTGCTCTCCTTTGAGATCGCACACAGCGCCGTAACTGCAATCGCTGATGTTGTACTTCCAGTTGCTGCGATTACCGAGAAGTCAGGCAGCTTCCTGGATTGGGAAGGCCGACCTCGTGCCTTCGCTAAAGCTTTGGAAGACTCTTTAACTCGTAGCGACCTTCGAATTCTTTCAATGTTGGCCGATGAAATGGGCGCTCCCATTAATCTCCCATCAGTTGCCGCAGCGGCACGCGAAATTGCAGCGCTAGGCAACTGGGATGGGGCGCCAGCAAAATTCACTCCCACCAAAGCAGGAAATTCACCAAAAGTTGCTGCGGGCGAAGCAGTTCTCTCCTCTTGGCGCTTATTACTCGATCTTGGGACCTTGCAAGCCGGTGAAGCCAATTTGGCCGGGACTGCTCGGCCAGCCACAGCAAATATTTCCCAAGGCCGTGCCGACGAACTCGGGGTAGCCGAAGGCGAATTAGTAACTGTGAGTTCAGCCCGCGGTTCGATAACTTTGCCAGCCCACATCACCGCCATGGCGGATGGTTCGGTATGGCTGGCACGAAATTCAGATGGATCCCAAACAATTTCCACTCTGGGAATTGTTGGCGGCGAAGTTGTATCGGTGGTGAAATCATGACAGCAACCCAGCAACTACTAGGAACCGATCCCGGTTGGATCATCTTGGTAAAGGGGCTTTTGATTTTTGTGATCTGCGTGGTCGCAACCCTTCTCTGTGTATGGGGAGAGCGTCGCATAGTGGCCTTTATGCAGATGCGAGTAGGCCCGAACCGAGTCGGAAAGTTTGGCCTCCTCCAATCTCTTGCTGATGGCGTAAAACTTGCCCTCAAAGAGGATTTAATTCCTAAAACCGCTGACCGGATTGTCTTTGTTATTGCACCGATCATTAGCGCAACAACTTGCTTCATGTCCTTCGCGGTTATTCCACTGACTGGCACCGTGCAATTCTTTGGCCACAAAACCATCTTGCAATTAACTGATATTCCAGTGGGCGTTCTTTATGTTTTGGCCGTTGCCTCAGTAGGTGTCTATGGCATTGTTCTTGCTGGCTGGTCTTCCGGGTCTACTTACCCATTGCTTGGCGGACTTCGCTCTAGCGCTCAGGTAATTTCATATGAAGTTGCTATGGGCCTTTCACTCGTGGCGGTCTTTATCTATGCCGGATCAATGTCCACTTCGGATATTGTCGCCGCTCAGAATCACTGGTGGTTCTCGGTAGTTCTCTTCCCATCCTTTGTTATCTATGCAATATCGATGGTTGGCGAAACCAACCGCGCACCTTTCGATTTAGCTGAAGCCGAAGGCGAACTTGTTGGCGGCTTTCACACCGAATATTCCTCACTGAAATTCGCACTCTTCTTCTTGGCCGAATATGTAAATATTGTTGCCGTCTCTTCACTTGCAACTACTTTATTTATGGGCGGTTACCACGCATTGCCTGGTCTTGGATTCACCGAAACTTGGCTCGGCGGTTGGTTCACGATGTTCTGGTTCTTGGCCAAAGTCGTTGCCTTTTTCTTCCTCTTCGTCTGGCTTCGTGGAACTTTGCCTCGGATGCGCTACGACCAATTCATGCAATTTGGTTGGAAGGTTTTGATTCCGATCAGCCTCGTCTGGATCATGGTCGTCTCCACCCTGCGAGTAATGTCGCAGCGAAATGTTGGCCGAATGGCAACAGCCGGTTTCACCCTCGGTGTAGTAATTCTGATTATTGCTGCGAGCTCTCTCTTAGATTCCAATAACCGACGCAAGGCGCGAGAAGATGAATTAGGCGAGCAATTGGCGCCCTCCTTCCCAGTACCTGAAATCCCAGCGCCACGAGCGGAGCAATTAAATGGCTGAAAATCCACTAGTCCCGACCTCAGGTGAATTTGGCCTCGAACGAGCCGCTGCCGAAAGCAACTTGATTCCTAATGAGCCACCCGCAAGTTTCGCAAAACAACTTTTGGGTTTCTGGGTCACTCTTCGAGCCATGTTCAAGAAGCCAAATACCGTTCAATATCCAGAGGTAAAGGCACCGACCGAAGCACGCTTCCATGGCCGCCATCAACTCAATCGCCATGAAGATGGGCTCGAGAAATGTATTGGTTGCGAACTTTGCGCCTGGGCCTGCCCAGCTGATGCAATTTTAGTTGAAGGCGCAAACAACACTGAAGGCGCGCAATTTTCGCCGGGGGAACGTTATGGCGCGGTCTACCAGATCAACTATCTCCGATGTATTTTTTGCGGCTTATGTATTGAGGCTTGTCCAACTAGAGCGCTAACCATGACCAACGAGTACGAGCTAGCCGATAATGATCGCGGCAAATTAATTTTTGAGAAGGAAGACCTTCTCGCTCCACTGCGTCAAGGAATGTTGATGCCACCACACCCTATGTACCCCGGGTCTGATGACGGTAGCTATTACCGCGGTGAAGTAACTGGTTCTCACCCATCACAGGAGCCAACCCATCATGCTTAATCTCGCATTGCACGTCGGAGCCACTAAGACGCCAGAAGCTGTTCTGTTCTGGTTCTTGGCGCCGCTTGCTGTTATCGCCGCTCTTGGAATGTTGATGGCAAAGAAGGCAGTTCACTCGGCGCTTTTGTTGGCCTGGGTCATGATCACGCTCGCAATTTTCTATATTGCACAAGATGCCCTCTTCTTGGGAATCGTTCAGATCGTCGTCTATACCGGCGCAGTGATGATGCTCTTCCTATTTATTTTGATGTTGGTTGGCGTAGATAGTTCTGATTCCCTAGTGGAGAACATCAAAGGGCAACGCCCAGCTTCAATTGCGGCCGCTATCGGCATGGGTGGCTTAATGGTTACGTTGATTGGTCGGGCATCACTGGGTCGTTCTGCCGTCGGGTTAGTCGCAGCTAATACCAATGGCAATGTCCAAGGACTTGCCGAACAACTCTTTACCAAATATGTCTGGGCCTTTGAAGTTATTTCCGCCTTGCTAATTACTGCGGCCCTGGGTGCAATGGTTTTGGCGCACAGCCAAAAGGTTCGCTCCCGCACCGGCCAACGCGATCTTTCGATCGCGCGTTTTCGTGGCAGCTCGCTAGCCAGCGCCGCCGGGCTTCCAAGTTCTGGCGTCTTTGCTCGTCACAATGCGGTCGATGTTCCAGCACTCCTGCCAGATGGCACTCCAGCCCCCACCTCTATTTCCAGCGTTTTGAAAGCTCGTGGCGACATGATCGAGTCCGCCATCTTTGAGTTACAACCAAAAGAGGAGGAGGAGAACTAAATGGATATCAGTAATTACCTCTATCTATCAGCGCTTCTCTTCACGATCGGTGCCGTGGGCGTTGTAGTTCGCCGGAACGCCATCGTTGTCTTTATGTGCATTGAACTAATGCTAAATGCCGCGAACTTAGCTTTCGTTACCTTCTCACGCATCCATGGAAACCTAGATGGTCAAGTCGCTTCCTTCTTTACGATGGTAGTGGCGGCCTGCGAAGTTGTTGTTGGCCTAGCGATCATCGTCACGATCTATCGCTCCCGTCGATCGGCATCTGTTGATGATGCCAGTTTGTTGAAACGGTAATCATGACAACTAGCTCGAATTTAGTTTATTTAATCGCACTGCCACTCATCAGTTCAGCTTCACTGATACTGCTCGGTCGCAAAGCGGATAAGTGGGGCCACCTACTGGCCACGCTAGTTTCCGCATCCGCTTTCGGTATCGGCGTAATGGAATTCCTGGCGATGCATAGCCGAACCGGCGTTGCTCGCGCAGCCACTCAACATCTCTTTAGTTGGATCTCGGTTGGTACCTTCCAGGTTGATGCTTCGTTATTGTTAGATCAACTCTCAATCTGTTTCGTGCTCTTGATTACCGGCGTGGGTACGTTAATTCATATTTATTCCATTGCCTACATGTCACACGATCGCGATCGCCGTCGTTTCTTCGCCTACCTAAATCTCTTTATCGCCGCCATGTTGTTATTGGTACTTGGCGATTCGTACCTTAATCTTTATGTTGGTTGGGAAGGTGTTGGTTTAGCCTCGTACCTCCTGATTGGTTTCTGGAATCAAAAACCAACTTATGCAACTGCTGCAAAGAAGGCTTTCGTTGCAAACCGAGTTGGTGACGTTGGTCTTTCATTGGCAATCATGATCGCCTTTGCCCAATTTGGGACGGTTACATTTGAAGGCGTAAAAGCTGGTGTGCCACATGCCTCCGGCGCCGCCGTCACCGCTATCGGCTTAATGTTGTTGCTGGCCGCGGCTGGTAAATCAGCCCAGTTCCCATTGCAATCTTGGCTTGGCGATGCCATGGCTGGTCCAACTCCAGTTTCGGCTTTGATTCACGCCGCAACCATGGTTACAGCTGGCGTCTATTTGATTACCCGTTCCAACTACATCTTTGATGCCTCCTCTACTGCCCGCCTATTGGTCGTAATAGTTGGTGGCATCACGTTGCTCTTCGGTGCTCTAATTGGTACGGCAAAGGATGACATCAAGAAAGCTTTGGCTGCCTCCACGATGTCGCAGATCGGTTACATGATTTTGGCATCCGGGCTTGGTCCAGTTGGTTATGCCATCGCGATCATGCACCTACTCACTCACGGATTCTTCAAAGCTGGCATGTTCTTGGGTGCTGGTTCGGTAATGCACGGCATGGATGATGAAGTAAATATGCGCCGCTTTGGTGGCATCGGAAAGTTAATGCCGATCACCTTTGCTACCTTCGGTTTGGGTTACCTGGCGATCATTGGTGTTCCACCGTTCGCAGGTTTCTACTCAAAAGACAAGATTATTGAAATTGCTTTCAACGCTGGTGGAACCAAGGGCTGGATCCTCGGCGGCGCCACACTTCTTGGTGCCGCGATTACCGCGTTCTATATGACCCGACTGGTTGTAATGACCTTCACCGGCTCGAAGCGTTGGGATGAAAAAGCCCATCCACATGAGAGTCCAATATTGATGTGGCTACCGATGGCGATCTTAGCCATCGGCTCGGTCGCCTCTGGCTTCTTCTTTAACTCTGGAAACTCTTTGGTCAACTGGTTAGCGCCGGTTCTTAACTCTCGTGGCGTTGAAGGCGGAGCCGAGCTCATGAAGCCGATCGTGGTTTCGGGCTTAGCGTTATTAGCCGTCGTAATCGGTGTCGGTATCGCACTAACGAAGTACCGCAGCAACGTTCCCGTTGAAGCGCCCGAAAACGTAACGATCTTTACCAAGCTCGCTCGTAAGGACCTGCTCCAAGATTCCTTTAACGAGGCGGTCTTGATGCGCCCAGGTCAGAAACTAACCGCTGGCTTAGTTAAGACCGATACCAATGTTATTGACGGTTTGGTTCGTCTGGTTGGTGCGATCTTTATCGGCACCGCAACGGCACTTCGCAGGATTCAAAATGGCTATGTTCGAAGCTATGCGTTGATTATGGTTCTAGGCGCACTCGCTCTGATTGCAATGATTTGGGTGGTGACGCTGTGAGTATCGTGACGACACTCGAACTGCTTCCATTATTGGGTGCACTTCTTCTTGCCGTAATTCCAAAACAGAATGCGCTTCTTGCAAAGCGAGTTGCACTGGCTACTTCAGTGGTAGTTCTCGCCGTCGCTGGATTGATGGCATATCGCTTCGATAACTCCAATCCTGCAATGCAGTTCGTCGAAAGCCGTAAATGGATTGCAAGTTTTGGAGTTAATTACGCCGTCGGTATTGATGGCATTGCCCTTGTTCTTATTCTGATGTCTGCCTTCCTTGTACCGGTCGTAATTCTCGCCGGTTGGCACGAATCTGAAAATGGAAAGTGGAGCGCCAAAACTTTTTACATTTTGATTCTGACACTTGAAACCATGATGATCGGCGTCTTTGCTGCCACTGATGTCTTCCTCTTTTATGTGATCTTCGAGGCGATGTTGATTCCGGTTTACTTCCTAATCGGCGGCTATGGTCGCGGTGAGCGCGCTGCAGCAGCCATGAAGTTCTTGCTTTATAGCCTCTTTGGTGGACTTTTAATGTTGGCCGCGATTATCGGAATTTATGTAATTGCCGGCAACCAGATTGGCCACACCTTCGACATTGCCCAACTTTCAACTCTGCATATTGATTCGTGGACCCAAGACTTCCTATTCCTGGGATTCTTTATCGCTTTCGCAATCAAAGCTCCGTTGTGGCCTTTCCATACTTGGTTGCCTACCGCCGCCAAGTCTGCGACTCCAGGAACTTCGATTTTGCTCTTGGGCGTCCTGGATAAAGTCGGAACTTACGGAATGATCCGATTCTGTCTCACGCTCTTTCCACAGGCTTCAAAAACTTTCACACCAATCATTATTGTCTTGGCGCTGATCTCAATTCTTTACGGCGCCTTCTTGGCGATCGGCCAGCGCGAGATCAATGGCTTAATCGCCTTCACCTCGATCTCTCACTTCGGTTTCATAACGCTTGGAATCTTTGCGATGACCTCCCAAGGACTATCAGGCGCAACGCTTTATATGGTTAACCACGGTTTCTCTACAGGTGCGCTCTTCTTGGCCGCTGGTTGGATGGTTTCCCGTCGCGGCTCTTCAAAGATTGAAGATTTTGGTGGCCTGCAGCGTGTCACCCCAATTCTGGCTTGGACCTTCTTTTTGGCCGGGATGTCAGCCTTAGCCCTGCCTGGTCTTTCTAGCTTCGTTAGCGAATTCTTAGTTCTGGTTGGAACCTTTACGCGCTATCCGGTTGCCGCGATTATCGGAACAACCGGAATTGTTCTTGCAGCGCTTTATGTTCTGATCGTGGTTCAAAAGTCGCTTCATGGCCCAACTACTGAAGGCAATGAATCCCTTAAGGATTTGAACTTGCGCGAGAAGATTGCTGTGGCTCCGGTCATTGCAATCCTGGTTATTTTCGGCTTCTTCCCAAAGCCATTGCTCGATGCCATTAACCCAGCGTCACAACAAGTGATGAGTCATGCCGGGGTTACCGATCCAGCTCCAAAGGCAGGTAAGTAATGCTGACCGCACCCGTACTCAACTATTCACTTCTGGCACCGATTCTGGTTGTCCTCGGTGGCGCTCTGCTTGGCGTTTTAGTAGAAGCTTTCTTAAATAAGGCAATTCGACCTACGGCGCAATTGGCTATCGCACTTGGCACTCTGGTTCTTTCCTTTGCCCAGATTATTCGAGTTCGAGATCTGACTTCACTCACTGCCGCAGTCAATTCGGTGACAATCGATGGCGCTGGCGTCTTTATCCAAGGAACGATTTTAGTTCTAGCATTTATGGCGGTCTTATTGATCGCCGACCAAGATAACTTCGCGGCTCAAGCTTCTGCTGTTCCAGGCTCGGAGGAAGAGCGTTCTGCAATCGCCACGGGCAAGATCCAGACCGAGATCTTCCCGCTCACCCTTTTTGCGGTGGCCGGAATGATGCTCTTCCCATTGGCCAGTGATCTAATCACGCTCTTTGTTGCCCTTGAAGTACTCTCATTGCCACTCTATTTGATGGCTGGATTGTCACGTCGTCGTCGATTGCTCTCTCAGGAAGCTGCACTTAAGTACTTTCTATTGGGTGCCTACTCCTCCGCCTTCTTTCTCTTCGGTGCCGCCTTCCTTTATGGCTTCTCTGGCTCACTCTCACTCAACGGAATAGCCGCAGCTATCACAGGTGGCCAAGGTAATGACGTTTTTCTTTTGATCGGTGTCGCCTTCCTTAGTGTGGGCTTGCTCTTCAAAGTTGGTGCCGTCCCATTCCATTCATGGACACCTGATGTATATCAAGGTGCACCAACTCCGATCACCGCCTTTATGGCTGCGTGTACCAAGGTTGCGGCATTCGGCGCAACACTTCGAATTTTCTATGTCGGCCTAAGTGCGGCGCAATGGGAGTGGAAGCCAATCATTACTGCGGTGGCGATTTTGACCATGGCCGTGGGGGCAATTGCCGCTATCGCTCAGCGCGATGTAAAGCGAGCACTGGCGTTCTCCTCCATCGCTCATGCTGGTTTCTTGTTGACTGGCGTACTTGCGTTAAATAAGTCAGGTCTTTCTGCATCGCTCTTCTATCTAGTCGCTTATGGCTTCACCACTATCGGCGCCTTCGGAATTGTTACTTTGGTTCGCGACTCGGCTGGTGAAGTAACCGATCTAAATCGCTGGGTTGGCCTGGGCAAAAAGTCACCATTTATCGCCGGCATGTTTGTTCTCTTCTTATTGAGCTTTGCGGGCATTCCATTGACCAGCGGCTTTATCGGAAAGTTCTCACTATTTAATGCGGCATATGAAACTGGAAATATCACCGTCGTTGTCGTTGGTGTTCTAGCCAGCGCCGTCGCCGCCTTCTTCTATCTCCGAATTGTTGTGATGCTCTTCTTCACCGAGCCAACGAACGATTCTGTGACGGTCGTCATTCCGTCGATCATGACTCGATTTGCCATCACATTCTGCGCCCTGGTCACGATTGTGCTCGGCGTTTATCCATCGCTCTTGCTGAACACCACACAAACCTTCGCGAGTTTCCTTAAGTAATGTCAGCACTAGGAATCACCGGACTTGATCCGGCCTTAGAAGCATCGCTTCTCTCCGACATGGTTCGGGTGGAAGAGTTGCTCCGCTCCCACATCAAGGGCGATTACCCGCTCTTAGTTGAAACCTCCAGGCATTTAGTCGAAGCTGGTGGAAAGCGGCTACGTCCACTCTTGGTTTTACTTGCAGCGCAATTTGGTGATCCAACCCGTTACTCGGCAATCCAAGCAGCCGTAGTTGTTGAGTTAACCCATCTAGCCACCCTCTATCACGACGATGTCATGGATGAGGCGCCCCTGCGTCGGGGAGTAGTCAGCGCAAATAATCGATGGGGCAATACCGTTGCGATTTTGACTGGCGATTACCTCTTCGCAAAATCTTCTGCCTTATTGGCGGACTTGGGTCCGGAAGCGGTTCGCCTACAAGCCAGCACATTTGAACGATTGGTAATTGGCCAGATCAGCGAAACCCAAGGCTTCACAACTGGTTTAACGCCGCTTGAGCACTATCTAAAGGTGGTTGCGGATAAGACCGGTTCTTTAATCGCTGCCAGCGCTCGCTATGGTGCAATGGTTACTGGCGCGGATGCCGAAGTCATGGAGACCTTGACCAAGTTCGGTGAAGCTATCGGAGTAACTTTCCAATTGGCTGATGATGTTATCGATATCGCCAGCACTACCAATGAATCAGGCAAGACTCCGGGCACCGACCTACGTGAAGGGGTGCCAACTTTGGTCACGCTCTTCGTCTTGGAATCGGAAGATTCAAAAGATGCCCAGCTTCGCGAACTACTTTCTGCGCCAATCACTGATGAGGCAGTTGTAGCTTCAACGTTGGTCGCGCTGCGTAAGCATGACGCGATGGCAAAATCTCGTGCCCTGCTTGAAAGTTATGCGGAAGATTCTCGAAAACTTTTGGCGACCTTGCCAGCTGGAGCGGCAAAAGAAGCCTTAATCTCCTTGTGCGAAACGGTCATCAACCGAACTGCTTGATTTAACTAGATCAACACCTAAAGCAATAAGCGCGACCCAGATAACTAAGAATCCAACCCATCTGCCGACCGACATCGCCTCATGCTTAACCCAAACTCCCAAAATGAAGTTAATTGTTGGAGTAATAAATTGAAGCAATCCAATAATACTAAATGGCAGTCGTACTGTTGCGCCGTTAAATAAAAGGAGTGGAGTTGCAGTTACGGCGCCGGCACAAATTAGTAACACCGTAATCGTCCACCCGTGACCAAACTGGCCTTTGCCGTGGGAGCCCAACCAGATAACATAAAAACTATAGGGAACCAGCGAGATTAAAGTTTCAATCGTCAAACTCTCGAGCGAACCTAGCCCCAATTTCTTCTTTACAAAGCCATAACTGCCCCAAGAGATTGCAATAGTCAACGAGATCCACGGGAGGCGGCCATAATCGATAGTCAGCACGCCGACGCCAACAAAGGCCACTAGAACGGAAACCCATTGCAACTTACGAAGTTTTTCGTGCAGGAAGATGGTTCCGTAGGCGATCATTACCAACGGATTAATGTAATAACCCAATGCCGAGTCGACGATATGTCCGTGGTTCACGGCCCAGATGTAGGTGAGCCAGTTCACGGAAACCAGCGCTGAGGCAAAAGCCAATTTCCAAACGATATGCGGAACTTTTAAAACTGCGAACGTGGTGCGCAATTGTTTGGTGAAGGCTAAAGCGATCAGACAAAAGAGCAAGGACCAGATAGCGCGGTGGGAGACGATCTCTAGCGATCCTGCTTTATCGAGCAAGGGCCAATACAGTGGAAAGAGCCCCCACAAGACATAGGCGCTAACTCCAAAGGTCAGACCCAAACGATATTTATTCAAGATTGATGGTTAGCGATAGTTCGTAAATTGGACCGCAAACTCCCAAGGATGGTTTTTAACCAATGCAATGGCATCCTGGAGATCGTCTCGACTCTTGCTGGTGACTCGGAGGGTCTCTCCTTGAATCTGAGATTTGATGGTCTTAGGACCTTCATCACGAAGCAATTTGGCGATTTTCTTGGCATTCTCAGTGGAGATGCCCTCTTTAAATTCGCATGAGACCTTGTAGATCTTGCCTGACAGAACTGGGTCGGTTGCCTCGAGATGCTTCAAGGAGACCGTGCGTTTAACCAACTTATCCCGGAAGACCTCGAGCGCGGCTTTAGCCCGCTCCTCGGTGTCGGCCTCAATCAGGAACTTATCGCCGGATTTCTCAATCTTGGTCCCGGTGTTCTTGAAATCAAAGCGGGTGCCAATCTCTCGGTCGGTCTGATTGAAGGCGTTATCGACCTCCATGTGGTCCACTTCAGAGACGATATCGAAGCTGGAATCAGTGGCCATTTTTCCCCCAAATATTTAAACGTCAACTAATTTGTGCGCTATTCACGCAGGATACACTGCCAATAAATATCGGGTGTATTTAATGGGGCAATGGAAACCATGGTTCAAGAAGGCCTATCTGCGCTCCTCATCCGCGACCTATGTGAATGCTCACACTGCCGCCACCCACAAAATGGTCAGCGCCTCAGCTCCGTCCTGGATCTGCCAATAACCGTCAGTGTTGAGCGTGTCATCAAATCCGAAAGCCATACTGAGTTCAATTTGAGCGATGGCCATGTTGTTACCCTCTCGAACGAGCGAATTAGCGAACTGAAGAGATTGCAACATTTTCCCGACCAACGTGGTGAGAACTCCAAATATCTTTGGGAGGGGAAAGGGCTAGATATCTCCCGAGTCCGGTGGAATGAATATCTCTCCGATCCGGCCGTTCGGTTGAAGGCGTTGCGATCTATCTCCAAGCTCGGCTATGTATTGCTTTCTGATCTGCCAAAAGAACCCGAGACTGTGCTTGAAATAATCGATACTTTTGGCTACACCCGAAAAACTAATTATGGGAACCTCTTTGACGTTCGGGTGGAAGAGAATCCGAATAATTTGGCCTTCACGAATCTGGCCATTGCGCCGCACACCGATAATCCATATCGAAACCCAGTGCCAACGATTCAGCTCTTACATTGTCTCAGGACAAAAGTTGAAGGTGGAAACTCGGGCTTGGTTGATGGCTTTAAGGTCGCTGGAAAGATTAGGGAATTATTTCCCGAGGCATTTGAAATTCTTTCGAGTGAACAATTTCTCTTCCGCTACGAAAGCGAAACTGCGATTCTAGAATGCGTGGCGCCGATCATTAAGTTGTCAACCACCGGAGAGATTGTGGAAATTCGATGGAATGACCGTTCGATGCAGAGCCCCGCAATGAGCCCTGAAATCAATCTGATTTTCGATGCCTTGCAAAAGTTTGCTGCTATCGCTAACGACTCCGGTATGGCGCTGCAGTTTCGCATCAATCCAGGGGAGTGCATCATCTTTGACAATACTCGCTTGCTGCATCTGCGAACCGCTTTTGAATCTGGCGGAACACGACATTTGCAAGGCGCCTACGCCGATTTAGATTCACTCTTTAGCACGATTGGAATTTTAGAAGGAAAGGTTCAAGGATGAATATTTATAGTGAGATTGAGGTGCTTTTTACTGGCGGTTTATCGACCGAGTACTTGGGTGAGAACATAATGCTGGTAGAGCACATGCTGCAGTGTGCCGATCTCGCGGTCGCAGCTGGTGCCTCAGATGAACTGATCGTTGCTGCATTGCTCCACGACATTGGGCATCTGTTGATCTCGGACCCAATGAGCGCCCAAAGCGCAGATATTGATGCCCATCATGATGAAGTAGGAGCGGATTGGATCGCTGAGCGGTTTCCGTCAACTGTCAGCGAACCAGTTCGTTTGCATGTGATGGCAAAACGTTATTTAGTTTCCACCAATCCGGCTTATCGAGAATTACTCTCTGCGGCGAGCCTGCACACCCTTAAACTTCAAGGCGGATTCTTAACAGAACTCGAAATTGCCGCCTTTCTATCGGATCCAAATTCCGAGGCGGCGATCCAAATTCGCCTCTGGGATGACCAGGCGAAAACGCCAGGGCTGATCACCTCCGAGCTCTCGATGCTGAAAGAGCGAGTCGAAAGAGTTGCCTTAGCCTCAAATCCGTCGATTATTGCCTGA